>ULYD01018375.1_pt1 | contig 39065 bp, 45 predicted proteins | sample 1961831 | NCBI WGS metagenome assembly ULYD01 (sample SAMEA4835854, study PRJEB28245) | human gut metagenome | biome: gut microbiome; material: fecal sample | place: Denmark | collected 2008 | reverse complement strand
AACTAAAGTTCACCCCAAAATTCACCCCATATTCACCCCATCATTATTTTAAGCTACGAAATGCGATGTCACCTACAGTCTGATTGACGGTATCTTTAGTGTTAATATAAGTCTTTGTAATTTCTTTGTCACTATGAGTTAGGGCTTCTGAAATTGTTTCTAGAGAAACCCCAGCTTGTTTTGCGAGTGTCGCACCAGTATGTCTTAGTTTGTGTGGGGAAGCTGGTGCTAGTTCAGGGTGCCTGCGTCTGACTGATTTCATTCTATAATTCAGATAATCTATATGGAGTGGTAAGTTAATATTGTTTGAACGATCATTATAGGTGAAAACAAACTGTTTTTGATTTTGTCGTAGACCAAATAGCTTAAGTTCTTCTTGTTGCTTCACTTTCCAATTTGCTAATAATTCCATCAATTCAATTGGAGCCTTAAAGAGAGTTTTTTTGTTGCCTTTTGTTGATTTTATATTACCAAAACGGTCTAAAGCCTGTTCTATGAGTATTTCTCCAGTAGAAAAATTAATGTGTTTCCATTGTAGAGCATAGCTCTCTGATTTTCTATCAGATAAAAAGAATGTCGTATAAAAGAGAGTGTAGTCTTTTAGGTCAATAAGTCCTTTCTCTAAGTCTGTGTCAAAAGCTTGTAGCCATAATTTCAGCTCTTCTTTATCGAGAGAAAGCTCCTCCTCTCTTTTGCTCTCTCTAAGGAGAATCTTTTTATTAGCTTTAATTCTACTGATTGTTTTTCGGAGTTTATTTGATGGAATATATTCAAGTTCCTCAGCCCAATCGAAAACAGAATTTACATAGCTCCTAATTACCTTGAAATTAGCATAGCTATTTGCCTTGGGAGTAAGTAGTGATAGTACAAGTTGTTTATTATTAATTAAATGGTCTATTGAGTAACTTCCTAAAATTGGAATAATATGTAATCTGAATAGATTTTCTGTCTGAAATACAGTTGCTTTGGTCGGAGGTTTTAGAGTAGTAGTAGTTTGACCTGCTTTATATGGTTCTAGCCAAATTTCTTGGTAAAAGTCTTTGAATAATATACTTCCTTTATCTTTAGATAAAGTAGGTGTCTTACCCGCTCGTGCATTTTCAATATCAATAGCTAACTTTATTTCTGCTTCTTTTGCTTCTCTACGAGTTTTAAACCGTTTCTCGTACCGTCTTCCCATACCAAGTTTTCCTTGGACTTCATCAGGAATATAGACCCTAAGCCTATATGAACCATTATTTGTTTTCTTTATAGACATATTTACCTCCTTATGCGCTGGTTTCTAATCTTGTCATCCATTGATTGATACTTTCCTTGTTAAAACGAATAGATTTTCCAATTCGGATATAGGGCAGTCCCATTGCAATCCAAATATCAAGTGTATTATTAGAGACTCCTAGATAGTTACAAGTCTGTTTTTTGTTTAGAAAAGGGCTATCAGCCCCAATATCTTCTTTAAAATGATGAATTTCATTCTTTAATAGTGTTGCAATCATTTGCTGAATCTCTTGAGTTTGTTCTTGTGGTAATGTTACTTGCATAATATTCTCCTTTAACGCAAAAAAGCCAAGGTATGTGACCTTGACTAAGGAGATTATGAAAAGAAAAGTTTTTTAGGATTAACACCATTATAGAATAACAATCCTAAATAATTCTTAAATAATCTCTAAAAGTGCCTTGCGAATAATAATTGAAATAAATTATCATCCAGTAAATTTTTTCTTTCTATTTTTTCTATTTGCTTCATATGCTCTTCTATCTCATAATATTGCAAATAAACTAATAATTCTAGTTCTTCAATATTATGTGCCTCTCTATCTAGGAGTACTAAACGTTTGACTGTACGAATAGTTCCATAATAACTTACAGTGACAGACATCCAGTACTCTTCTCCATATGAAGAAGTTAGATGTTCTTCTAAATTGATGTTTTTTATTTTCATTTTTTGTCCTCCTACTTATAGATTCGTAAAAATAAACAAAAAATGAAATATTTTGTGGAGACATTTTAGTGTCCAATAACATAAGTAAATTGTTTTGCTGATTCTGCATCAAAAGTGCGGTAGCTAACGACTCCTAAACCCTTGACGTTTGATTCAGAGATAAGAATGGAGCCATCTGATTTAACTTGTTCCACAAAGGCAATGTGGCCATAGGTTGGATCTGCACCAGCTTGTCCTGGGCTAAAAGATAGTGCGGAGTGTTCGGTAGGGGTATGAGTTGTTTGGTAACCAGGGGCATTCATCCATTGACCGCCATTTCCCATGTACTCTCCGAAGCTAACACCGACCTCTTTTCCTCGGTTATAGACAAACCAGGTACATTGTCCCCAAGGATAAGATAGACCTGTATAGCTTGATGTATTGATTTCTTTGGTGAGGCTATAACCTTGTGGAACATCCCCAGTTGTGACACCGCCTCCGTCTCTGGTTTTTCCTGTCGTTTGTTCAGGGGCCTTTGGTGTGCCTCCATGCTCATCGATAAAAGTATCGAGTTTTTGCATGGTTTCAGCACGCCTTTTTCCTGAGCCAGAAGTATCGGTGAAATAGACTCCCCCATCTGTTGATGTATTGAGAGAACCACTCGCAAATTTTTGAGCTTTGTCATCTTGGACTTTGAAGGTTTCATTTTTATTGCCAATGATGGTCTGATTGGTGAGTCCAACAACTGCCACTTCATCGTTAAAATTATTGGCATTTTCTGGATTAGAGTCGAATGCCCCAAAACCAAACATGTTGGACCCTGGATTTGTAGCAACTCCAGCTGTTCCAAGTGAGCTTTCATTTAAGGCAATTGCTACAATGGCACGAACATCTAGATTAGACTTAGCTTCCCAGTCTAGGAGCTTTTTCCCATTGATGCGCTTCTTGTCATAGGAGATTCCTAAAGTATCTAAAAAGCCGTCCAATTGCTCTGCTTTAATGCCATAGCGATGGACGAGTAAATTATGGGTATAGGGATCTCCATTTGACCAGTGGTCCGTGTAGGTTGCACCATTTGGTGCTTGAGATGAGCCCCCAGTGCTACCTCCTCCAACTGCTCCCATAATGATGATAATGATAAACACAGGAAAGAAGAGAGGAATGAGGCTAGACAATAAATACCATTTTAGTTTTTTCATCGACTCTCCTTTCTACTCAATGTCTGATATAAGCTGTAAATAGAACAGTCCCAAAGCGCCATTTGGCATCTAAGACGACGGAATGGGCTTTTGTTTGTGCAATAATCTGGTCTTTATCTTTTTCTGAGACTGGAAATAAAAGAAGGAAATCGACGGAGCGTTTCCCTTCTTGGTAAGCCTTAAAGAGTGTTTCTTCAAGCATTCTTGGAAAGGCTGTTCTTGAGCGTATTTTAGTATTCATTCTATTCTCCTCTCAATTGGTTTAGGCGTTGCGTTAAACGATCTCGTCGCTCGATATTGGCTCTTATTTTATCGTCTCGTGTCATAGTCTGACGATAAGCACGGGTGAAGGCGTTAGATCCTTGAGCTTTATACATGGCTTGAGGGTCCTTGTAAGCATCCAATCTCCGTTCCAGAGTATTAATACGGTGTTGCTTGAATGGTGAAATCCACTCTTCTCTAAGCGTTTGGAATTCATCCTCTGAACTAGGTGTTCCTTCTGACATGATTGGTGAGTCACTTGGAGGTGTTTGGTTCTCTTCTTCAATTGGCTTGAAGTTATCAGGTGGTGTCTGTGTTGGAGGAATGATTGGTTCTGGAGATTCTGGGGTTATTGTCCCTTCTGTTGGTCCAGATGGCATAACTGTTTCTGGTTGGCTTGGTTCCTTACAGGTAAAGAAGGAGCCAGCATTTTGGAAATGGCTCTTGGCATTCATCATCACCCCAGTCCCAAAACCAGTACCAGCCAATGCAAAGTTTCCAAGGTGTTGAGCCGTCGCAAGGCTTCGTGTTGGGACTTGTGAAGCGACCTCTTTGGTCTTTGTGACCCCGTGTTCAACTTTAGTCCCAATATCTGTCGCAACCATTCGAGCTTTGGAGCCAAGAATGAATTGGAGGAGTTGGCCTTTAAATCTCCAGATGAGGAAATAGATGACACCTTTAGAAACTACCGATACTAAGAGTTTGAAGACAAGACCAAATAAAAGAAGTGATGGTAAGGTTTTTAGAACACCATCAAACCCATTTGTTACAATGTTTTCTATCATTTTTTCAATATAGAAAATAAGGAGTGTTAAGAGAGTTGTAATTGCTGGAAAAATCAAGCCCCCAAACATAACTTTAAGAACCCCAAAGACTAACTCTTGCATCCTTGGAACGAATGACATGAGAAGGACTACTGGAAAAAGGAGAATCATGGTGAGGACAAGGATTTGAGCCACCACATTAAAGAGTTGAATGAGGATAATGGGGACGGCTAATACAAAAGCTTCTACAATTTTAAAAATCACATAGAACATCCGAGTGAAGATGAAGTCTGGCATGGCTGACACCCAACGGTTCTTTTCACCGTCATCGTTGGCGCCATCTCCTAAATCATCTAAATACTTGGAGCGGTCTTTCGCTTTGACCGCCTTGAAGTTCCCATTCTTATCACTCGTTCCAAGAACTTTACTGTCGTCAAAGGCTTCTTCTTTCCCGTCTTGGCTGTTCTTGTATTTTCCATTTTCTTGGCCAGTATTGACGAAGACATAGGCTTTATAGGATGTTTCTGCAATGTAGCTATCCGACATCGATTTTCCAATTTTAATGGACTTGTCTTTGGCATAGTCAACCTTAATTCCTGCAATCTTTTTGGTAACGTCTTTAGAGACGTTATTGACAGTATCAAGGAGATAAAGCCCACCAGAGGTTCCAGCAACAGTCCCAAAGTACCCCAGAGCTAATAGGAGTACTAGACAGACGTGGAGGAGAGTTCTTGAAAAGGATCCTTTTGAAAAGAAATATTGGTAGAACAGGTAGAAAGCTAAAACCAAAAGCAAGGTGCCTACAAGTGATTTGTTGGTAATATTGCCAGTATTAGAGCCAGTAAATCCGTGCCAAATACTGCTTGCCCCATGAAAAACATAGGTTTTATAGGTGGTATAGAGATCAATTTTTTCTAAGATGCGAATGAGGAGGGAAAAGAAGCCAACGACGGTATTGAGAATGAAAAAGAAGAGGTTAACGAAGAGTTCATTAATTAGAACCCAGGCCCCATTAAAAGAGCCAAAGTTGGTTGGTTCCATGTAGGACTTTAGGGAGAAGATATCTACTCCCTTTAGCTTGGCAAAAGCTTCTTGCATCGGTTCACCTCCTAACTAGCGTATTTATTTTCGAGACTTGAAGACACTGTTGCTTTCATAGGTTTTAGAAGCATATCAATATCTTCAAAGAGATTGTGGACGGAAATCATATTGAGATTACCGTAGACATCGTAGTAAAGGCACTGACCAGAAATCATATTATCAATCCATTCGAGGTTACTTTCAGTGACTTCGAGATTGACGTGTCTGAGGATATCTTCACGTTCAGATTTTTCATAGAAGGCAAAGATGGTCCCAAATCCCGTCGTGTCATCGTCATTTTCTGCATCGTGGACAGATTGTGTAATCAGTGCTAAGGTATTGTTTTTAGAGCGTCCAATACGTCTCATATTTTTGATTACGGCCTTTCCTTCTGCGGATTTCATCAAAATCCAAGCTTCGTCAAAGAACTCAATGGTATCTTCATTTTCATTGCGTTCGCCAAAGTGGGTACAGAAGGCCCCAAGTGCAAACATGAGGGCAATAGAGTTTCGTTCGTGGTCTGATATTTTTGTGGAGTCATCTTTTGGAAGCTTGAGGTTATTGACTTCTAGGATAGTGACTCGGGACTCATAGTTAAGTCCTGGAGTTGTGCCATCTGAGAAAGCGAGTTCCAAGATGGAGTTTGTCACAATGGACGTCAGGTAGCGACCTACTGAGGCAATTTCAGATGAGGAAGTCTGTCTTAAGGCTTCTAGGACATGTTTAAAGCCGACATTTTCACCAGCTACTCGACGTTCTACGATAGCATTGATGGCTTCTGTGATGGCTGTTTTCTGGTCCATCGTCACGTCATCGACAGCTTGTAGGAGAAACTCGAGCATGTTCTTTGCAACCTCTACGGCTTGTTCCTTATCAAGGACTACAATGGGATCAAGGACTCCGTGGTTTGATGGCAGTGAGCTATCCAGTGTTACAAAGTTAAAGTTTTCAATCTGTTTTTTGCGATCAGGGTAGCGTCGTGCAAATTCAGGAGAGTTGATGACCTCTTGATAGTGATTTCTAAGTTCTCGTTTGGGGTCGATATAGAGGGTTTTGACATTTTGTAAAGCCACACTTAAAAAGATAATCTGAGCGAGGAAAGATTTCCCTTGACCTGTCGCACCCGTAATAATGATATGTGGGTTCTTGGTAATCTTTCCAGCGATATCTTCTTTGTTTCCGACTGTGGCATTGTAGAGGACGACATTTTTCGAGGAATCGATGGCTTTAGCGATAGTGTCCCAACGCCCCGTCCAGTTGTCCACTCGGCCGATATACCAACCGATACGGTTCCCTGAGGACGTATTGGTAAAGGGCATGAGTTCTGAAAAGCCACGAGCTGTGACCATATGTGTCCAGGTACGAGTTTTCTTTTGGAGGTTTTCTCCGTAGAGTAGGGCTTGAAAGAGGTATGGGCCATCTTGAGAAGCCTCACTGATTTCAACGCCCATATCATCAAAATAGTTAAGCACCACTTGTCGTCTTTGACGAAGCTGATTGATACTAGAAGCGGAGACAATCAGATAGGCTCCATATTCGATGATATCTTCCTTGTTTCCGACTTTTTTCATTAGATTTTTTAGGGAGATAGAGCCCATGATGATTTCATCTTGTTGGACGGTGTCCGTGTTTTCAGCTTCTTCCATGATATTTCGATAACGGGTATTGGAACGTCCCATTCTTCCCTTGATTTTGTTGGTATCAATGAATTCTGCTTTGATGCGTAGTTCTACAGGAAAGTTCAAGCGTTGGACAAATTCTCCTAAGTGAAAGCCGTTGAATTGCACAGGAAACTTTCCAACAGGAAGAATAGTCACAAAGGAAGAACCATAGGGACTTTCGAGCTTAAGGAAACCTCCTTTTAGGACTTTAATTAGGGTGTCTGTGATATTAAATTGGGAGCGATTAGCAAGAACCTCCTTTTTGTAATGGGGAATGTAGCGGAGGTATTGCATCCGCTGGTAGTAGAAGAGTTCTTCATTGGTCAGACGTTTAGCACGTAGAACGGAGAAAGCTTGGAAAATAGTGAATTCGTCACCTCTGTAATCGTCATACCAGGTGGGACTCAATGCGTATTCGTAGCCAAGACCTTTTGCGATTTTCTCTGAGAACTCATTAAAACTCTCATAGGCTAAGTCTTTCACCGTTGCCCCGTGATTTTGTTTGCGTAAGGTCACTCCCACGACCCAGTCAAACTGATAAGGAATTTCCATTTCATCCGTGAGACGGTCAACCGTGTAAAGTAGAAGTTCTTCTCCCAGTTCACGGCTATCATCTGCCAATGCTTCTGAAAAGTCCCTCATTTTCTCTTCTAAGAGATAGTCTTTAGGAATGAGTGAAATCTCAAAGGACTTATTTTTCTGGAGCTTTTTCATCATCTGAGCAACTGTAATCTTGTGTTTGTCCTTTTTCTCTTCATCTGTAATGGTGATGGGAGTATTGGGAATACGGTAATAGGCTACTACCGTTCGATCTTTTTTGAGGGCCAGATTTTCATGGGTTTCCCTAATGGGATAGGTTAAGGTAATACTCATAGGACCTCCTTTTCTAGAGTCTTGTTTTTTCAAAGACAATTTCTTCTACAGGCTCTATTCGGTCTTCATGGTAGATTGCTTTTTTATTGAGCTTAAAATCCCAGAAGTAAATCAGGTAGTCCCCAATGAAAACGTGCATCTTCTTACCGTGTGGTTCGTATTCGGTATAAAATTTAGCAAGTTTATAGGGGAGGTACCAGTAGAGCAGTAGTGAAATAGAGTGTGTTAATTTTGCGAGGGGAACCAAGATGATACCTCCAAAGAGCAACATAGCTACAAAAACGAAGGTAAAGACAATGAAAAAGGATAGTTGCATTGGTGTCGCAAAGTACCACAGGCGAGTCCCCTTTTTTGTCTTGATTTCCTGGATCCAATAGGGGGCGTTTAAGCCCTTACTGTAGTCATAGAGTCTTTCTTCAGCCATACTTAAAGTCCTGAATCGATACCAAAGAGTCGTAGGAACCAGCCGACCACTTTTAGGATGTCTTGTCCTTTTGCGATAGAGACAATGACGGCGTAGAAGCCAACGACTGAGAAGAGTTGAAGCCAAGAGCTGTTTCGCCAAGCTTTAATAGCCAACAAAACAGCGATAGCGGTGAGAATCCAAATCCCATCGCCTTGGAGGAAGGTACGTAGATTGTCTGTATTCATAGAGTTCTCCTAATCTTTATCGTTTGCGTAGTTGAGAGGAATGGTGTGTTCTAGTTTTGTGACATAGTAGCTCTTGTCTTTTTCTGAGAGTGTGAAGGTGAAGTTTTCGGAGTGTGTTGTTCCTCCCACCTCAAAGGTTGCTTGTACATAAGCAATGAGATCAGCCCCATCTTTCTTCAGATAGGTGTAGTCAATCGTTTTAAAGGTGGTATTGGCTACAATAGCAACGTTCTTAGCAATGAGGTTGAGATTGTCTTGGTTAGTGGTGTAGTTGGTGAAGAAAACCTTGAGGAACTTTTCAACCTTCTTGTGTTGACTGTCTGAGACATGGTCGTTGGCTGTGAGTTGGAGTTGATCGTCTTCGCTAAAGTGTCCTGCTTGTGAAGACTCAATCGCTGAGAACCAAGGGAGTCCAGAAACGTAGTATTTCCCCTCTTTTTCATCAAAGGGAATATTAAACCCCGTGACCAGTTCTTTTTCCTCGGTGTCTTTGTCATGTTGGATCATTTCCTTGTATTTGACCTTGTAGGTAGCTACCTTACCTTCGACCGTGACTAATTGTGAGTAGAGTAGGGTACTTGGGTTACGCACTTGACCTTGTGCTTTGACATCTGGAACGAAGTTATAGAAACTGTTGAGGTGTTCGACTTGTGCTTGTTGTTTATCCCCTTCTTGTGGGAGAGTGAAGTAGGCGTAGACATAGTCATTAAGGTAATACTGGAGCTTGTAGTCATACTTACGAGTAGCGTCCACAGGCTGTGCCTTCTGTTTTTGAGTCGCTTCCACTTGAGCTTGTAGTGTTCCTACTTTATTTGAGAGTGTGATGGCACGCATGGAGCCCATAAGACCAACAAAAAGGAGGAAAGAAATTCCTCCGATAACAGCTATATTGACGTTTTTTTTCGTAGTGACTTTTAGCTTTGGTGGGCCACCTTTTTTCTCCACCTTTTTAAAGTTTGAGAGGTATTCTCTTGCTTTTAGTATGTAACGTTTCGCTTTTATCATAGGTCCTCCTTTTAGAGACTAGCGAGTTCAATGAGTTTGGAACCTTTGGCATAGAGGCGCTTATTGGCTTTTTCAATCTCACTGTTGATGTAGTAGTAGCCTCGTAACTCATTGTGGAGTTGTTCGACTAATTCAGGCTTTAGGTCCTTGGCTTCTTCTTTTTTGAGAAGAGCGTTGAGTTCTCCAGCCTTGGTCCAAGCCTGTTTGTGGTCTTTCTTTTTGAGCAATTCTCCAAGTTCGTTGGTAACCTGTCCAACTTTGGTTTCAAAAATCGTTTTAGTAGCCATATCAATTTCCTTTCTAAATGTTTCGTGATTGTTTTTGATGGTCTGTTGAATATAAGCAATGAGAGAGGGACGCATCCGTTTATTGAGACTCAGAACCTGACCGTCTAGGGTGAAACAGGCATGTTCATAGTCGTAGAAGCCCCTATCATTTGGTGGTTTTTCGGTACACCTTCCAGCACATTCATAGTAGAAGTCCTTGCCTTTTCTCAGGAGGATATACATATTCCAAAACTCCTGGTCAGGAAGAAGGAGGAAGTCTGCTTGATAGATTTTCTTGAGCATGGCCTTAGCCCTCTAGGAGGTCCTCGTAGCCTAGTGCTTGGTAAATAAAGTCTGTATCAAACCAGAGCCAATCATTGATTTGAGTGTCTGTAGGGGTATTCCCAGAGAAGAGGTCTTCACAGATGGTGGTTAGGGTATCTATGCCACCACGTTCACGGACAGTGTTTAAGGTACTTAGTCCACCAGACCAGGCTTTAAAGTTGTTTAGTGAATTGATTTCGACTTTGTATTCCATAGAGATTTCCTTTCTAGTATTCATAGTGTTTGTTGGTTTTGAGGAGTCTTAAGATAGCCTCCCCACGATTGGTGATTTCACCGCTATTTTGAATCATCTTCATGTATTCTGTTTGCATGATTTTGTCTGCTTCAGAAACGAGTGCGAGAGAGTTTGCGACTTGATAGGTTAACCAGCGAATGGTCCGTTCGATACTGTAGGGTTGTGGACTGGTTGAGAGTTTTAGGGGTTCGACCCCTCCAAAGAGTTCTTGCCATTTTTCATAGGGTTTATAGGCTCCAAAACGGGTGACACCATCATAGACTTGGATTTCCTTGTTCACGATGCCTCTTGCGATTTCTCCGAGGTCCACACCGTTGATGTATTCCTCCACAACGCCTTGGGCTTTCTGGTCTGAAAAGCGTAGCTCGTAGCGGTTCCAGATACCAAAAATCTCCAAGGATTCTTCCAAGGAGATGTTTTCCATACGGGCGATTTCGTATCGCTTTTCATAAAAGTTGAAGTAGAGCTGGCTTTGACGACTACCAAAGTAAAGGGAAAGACCGTGATTGGCTTCCATGTCTTCGTTATCGGTGAAGGAGCCCCCACCTGTGATATTCCATTTTCGAATGGTATCTAGGACAATTTCTTTGGCATAGAGCTTATCAATGAGCTTGGGGATCTGGATATGTTCATCCTCGTGCCCATAGCCTTTATAGAGCTCATCTAGGGCGATATCAAGGCGTTTTACCCTGACATCTTCGTAGGCATAGAGAATGTTTTGAAGAAAGATTTGCCAAGAAATCCCCTTGTGTTCTAAGAGGAGTTCCATCTCCCGACAGCCTTGACCAGAGAGTTGGAGACAAGTTTGGTAGTTATTGGTCGCAGACTTATCAAAGAAATCGAAAATCCAAATGTTTCCCCGTTGCCACAAGTGGGTATAATTCATGAGCCGTGTTTCTTGGTCAGTAAATTCGCTTAAGTGACAATGAAGAAAGTTCTCACAGAAGGCTTCTAAATCTCGGAGACTAGGGAAAGTTAATCGCAAATAGTCAATGCGAGCCCTGAGATTGTTTTTGTGACACTCTTGATAATAACCGAGTTTTTCTTTGAGTTCTCGAAACTTGTCAATGGTGAGCCCTCTTTCCCCTGATTCATAGGAGCGGTAAGTTCTTATGGGCAAGTTAACGGCTTGTGCAAAGGCTTTTTGACTAAGGCCTGTTTGTTTTCTGAAGTTTTTGATCTGTAAGGGACTCATTTTAGTCATTCATGGGAACACCTCCTTTTAATTAAGTGACACACTTTTTGGACCAAAGTGACACACTTTCTAAATCTTGAAATCCCAACTCCCACAAGGAATGAGGAGGGGTGGACGTGGCACTTTGGCCAAATGTAACCCCCCTATTAGAAATCGGGGGTTGAAGTCTCATCATGGCCTAGGAACTTCGGGCTACGGTCTGCGCCTGACCTGTGGTCAGGCTTGCCCTTGCCCTTGTCCTAGCCCATGATGACCAAGCGTCGCTTCAACGGCTTTTGGATAAGATTTGCGTCCCCCCTCCTCAAAGTGGATAAGACTTTCAAGAAGAAGTTCTTCTTGAAAAGGGTTGACTAGAATGGCAGATTCTGTCCGTTCAAAAACAATCCCTTGTTCTTGTAAGAGATAAATGATCTTTCGGAGCGTCGCCATTTTGAGATCCTGTTCCTCCGCAAACTCCTTGAGCGGTCGTAAATTAGTATCGGTGTTTAGAGCTTCTTCCTCCTCTATTGATTCAATCGTTTTTGCTTGTTGGTGGACTTCTCCAAAGACTTCAAATTCTTCGCCATTATATTCCATAATAGGAATTTTTGCGTAGGCATCATAGAAAGAGAAGCCTTGGTCTAGTGGTACGTAAGGGGAGAAGAATTCCCCAGCTAAGTCCCCGTTATTAGCAATATAGCCTCGTCCTTTAACTTTGACTCCATTAATTTCATCGAGCTTTTTAAATTCTTTGGTTTTGTTGGCATCTCCAAACATCATGTCGTAACCCGTTGATTCCAAGTGGCCAACTGAGAGGCGTTTCATAAAGTTATCCCGAAGAGCTGTCTTGATGAATTCACCGTCAGGCCGTTGCATGGCAAAGATGATAAAGACGCCAGCTTGACGCCCTTCTAGGACGAGTTGAGAGAGGTATTCCATGAGTTCAGACTGAAGGCTATAGTCACGGTCAATCTTGGCCATAAGAGCTGCCCACTCGTCGACGAGGACGAATTTAGGTGTCATACCGTAGTGTGTAAAGTTCTTCCCAGCTTGAAATTTGGGTGAGGTGGACATGAGTTCATAGCGTTTTTCCATAAAGGCGACATTTTCTTTAAAACACTGGATGATATCTTCTTTACTTGTATAGACACGACCATGAAAGACAGGAATCTTTTTGAGTCCAGCCAGGTCAGAGTTCTTTGGATCACAGATATCCACAAAGCCAATCTTAGCCAGTGCATAGATAATGGTCATGAGAACAACGGTTTTACCGCCCCCAGTTCCCCCACCAATGAGCAGATGAGGCTCTTCAATATAATCCCAAGTGACGTCTTTCATAAGTTGGAGTTTAGAACCCTTGACCTCGACGTCGTTAATAGTGATACGGCTATCAATGCGGTTGATGGCAATGTCATAGGTGATAAACCGTTTATCAAAGGTTTTATTACGAAAGTCCCCATTAAACATGACTTCAAGGGTCGAGCCAAGATTGAGAAAACGGTCCTGAAATTTATTGCCTTCTAGAATAAAATGAACTTCAATCTTGTAGCGAGACTGTTTCAAGTAGACCTGAGGAAGGATAATCTTTTCAATTGTTTTGTTTTCACGTCTGATATTTTTTATCAAATAGAGGTTATTTTCGATCAAGAAGCGAGACAAAATTCGTAGGCTATTGAGCTTTTGGAAGAAGACGATTTTCTCGTAGCACATGCGATTCAGTAGGTAAGCCACTAAGCAAGAAGCAACAAGGACACCCCCGATAAAGTAAACTTGTGGCAAGGGATGGTCCTTCAATTCTTCTAGGTTGACATAGCAATAATGTCCAATCGCTAACAAAGAAGGGAACCACCAGATAAACCAGGTGATTCCCCGAATATGACGATAAAAGGCCCTAACTCTTATCCCACGATAGGTAAAGAGCTTCATAGTGCATCACCTCCTAATTATCCTTCTTGTTGTCTAGTGGTTTGTTTTCCTTAAGAGGTGCCCCTCCATTCTTTTTCTTGATTTTAGAAGCAAAGAGCTTGTAAATATCATTGTGGTTTACGTGCGTGTGGGTAATAACAATATCTTCAAGTTCTACCTCTTCTCGGTATTTAATGCCTAGGTCTTCGATTTCAGACTGTGCCATATCCGCAATGGTGAAAAAGAGGGTCTCATGCTGGACGGAAGAGTGAATCGCCACAACAATCCCACGGATTTCTCCAGTGTTGACTTGGACGAATGAGCCGTCAGGATTGCGTTGGGTGCGGTCTTCTTCAAAGATAATATCAGGCCCTTCAATGCCACGGAAAGATAGTTTTCCAAGGACTTCAGGTACGTTGAGACCATCCGTAATGACACGATAGGTCTTGTCCGCAATTTGTAGTTTTTCTCCATAGTTTAATCCAATTTTAGCCATATGTATTTCTCCTTTACTTTCTTATTTTTTTAGGACTAATTTTTCCGCAAAGACATTGAGAGCTGGGGCAACCGAGTTGCCGTTTAGAGCCGTGTCTGAGAGAAAGATAGGGTTGACCGCTTCTACTAGAGCATCTTCTGGGAAGACGGTGGTAGAAGCAGGGGTAATGACGTGGAAGGCCCCATGTTTTTCACTATTAAGAATGTGGCGTTGGTATTTGCCTTCTTTACCAAAGATAAAGCGAGGGGCATTCCCTAATTTTTCATAGTAGGCAGGGCCGATAAAATCTGGTTTCATAACAAGTGTTTCTGGAATCATAAAATTTTCCTTTCTGATTTTGAGCAAAAGAAAAAGAGTTAAGCTAATTGCTTCACTCTTGAGTAATAGTGAGTAAACAGTTTACGTTTAAACTGTCGACTATAGAATTGAATATCACCGCTAGGATAGCTGTTCTTACGAGCTTCTTGGACTAAATGATCGAGGTCAAGAAGAGCTTGTGCATAGAGTTTAGCTTGTAGTTTAGGCGAGTAGCTAAACATACCGTAAGTGAATTCATAGTTATCGTATAGGCGTTTACATTGTAATGCGAAAAAAGTTGGTCATAATTTCTCCTTTATTGTAAGCGTAAAAAAGCTACTAAGACATAAGGAAAACTTAGTAGCTTGAGGGTAGGTCTATCTTAAAAGATAGACAGCAGTAAAGAAAAGTTGTTTGGTTGGAAAGATCCCTCTTTCCACGGTGGCAACGTTTAGCAAGGTGCTTTGCGTCAATTACCATCGCTTGCCCGGCCAATCTCTTTAGGTAGTCCTTGTCATACCCAAGGGATTCTCTTACGCAATCTTGCGCAACCAGTTCACTTTACTATTCGGCAAAAGTGCTAATATCCGAAATGCGTGGAAGCCCACAAAATACTTGTTTTTATCTTCACTTCAACCATAAAACGGACTTGACTTTACCTATCAAAACAATTACAATAAAGGTACGAAGTTTAGTGTAGTTTGATAGTCAGTCCTCTGGTTGTCAGACGCACTTTTTATTTAATTGTCAATGATCGTAATGCCGAAAGTTTGGTGTTATTATTTTTAAAACTGGTATAACTATCAGCTATATTTAAATTATATAACCAGCAGTTATATTTGTCAAGGGATAATTTAAAAAAATAAAAATATTTTTTAGAGGTTTAAAATGGAATTTTCGGAACGCTTAAAAGACCTTAGAAAACAAGCAGGACTAACGCAAGTTGATGTTGCAGAAAAACTAGGAATTTCACAACCAGCCTATGCTTCATGGGAACGCGGAGTAAAAAAGCCAACACAAGACAATCTAGTCAAGATTGCACAGCTTTTAAATGTATCAGTAGACTATTTAGTTGGGAATTCAGAAGAAAAATCAGATGAACTAGACAATATTGAATTACTTTTCCGTATGAATTCAAAAGGATTGACTGATGAAGAAAAAGAAATCTTCAAAAAAGAGCTGATTGAGTTTATGGAAGAACGGAAAAAAGCTTTTAAATAAAACAAGTTATAAATAAATTACTTATACAAGAAAGTAGGGACTCTATGTTATATGTTTTTGCAGCATTATTTTTTATCTATTTACTGATATGGCACTTTGTAGGGAGAAAAAAAACGGAAGAAGAATTTGACAGATTGTATGATAATTGGGGATTATTAATTGAACAGAAAAGTCAATATCTCCTCATGACTAATATCACGCAGTACTTTACTTTTATCGCATTTTTTTTAATATCTTTAATCGGTGCAATCTTTAATCTAAATGTTCACATTCTTCTCATTGTTAGTTATATTATATTAATAATTGCCGGGATTATATCTCTATGTGAACCTGCAAAAATTAGTTACGAAGAGAAAGATATAAAAAATGATATGCCTTACAGAATATGGAATTACTTAGCCTTTAAGGGAAAGAGAAAACGCAATTTTGAAATGTTGCGGTTACCTAATCCTGCAACTCCAAACGAAAAAATGGAAGTTATTACCCAGATAGAATCCTTGTCGCAAGAACAAAAACAAAAAATAATTGAGACTCTTAAATCAAGTAAATTTAAAAGGGTCTCACATAGAGCAAATAAGACCGTTGTAAACTGGATTTTCAAATTCTTCAAATGGACATGGGCATGGATAGGACTTACATCATATTCTTTATACACTTGGATTAAGAATACTTATTTCGATGGAAGTGATAAAGCCTTATTCAATGATGTAACTTCAAATTTTTATAAATATTTTATTGCAATTGTTCTGTTGATTATTGTCTATGGATTTATTATTAAAACAATTGATAGTTTGACTCTTAAAAATAGGAAAGATTTTGCTAGAGAAACATTATTTGAATTATTTGGTATCAAAGAGTAGAGTTAGGTTATATTACGGTAGACAATCGTCTACTTTTTTTATACAATAAACTCAACCAAATAGATTTAGTTTTGTCATTCATACTTAAAGGAGGTACCATTCTTTGGATGAATTGTATACAAGAGTAAGTAGTACAACAAAACAAGCGTTATATCAGTTTATGAAAGACCATGATATTTCTTTACTGAACTATCGTTTTGACTATTATCTTCAGTTTTGTGTTCAAGAAAACAAGATTCAAGTGCTTTCCCATCACTTTTCTAATTGCAAGATAGAAGGGTTAACAGTAGTTGATGGATTGGGAACTAGCTTCTCTTATGAAAGAGATAATCCAAAAGTAAAACAAAATTTCACACTTTGTCACGAATTGGGTCATTTTATTCTTAAACATGATGGAAATTATTTTGCAGAATCTATTGATAATCAAGAGAATTCGATAGAACGAGAAGCTAATGTCTTTTCAGCAGTAGTATTGATGCCTGATATTGTACTTTTATCAAAAATCTACTATAGTTGTGATACCTTCTATCAAGTACAAAATAGACTCGAAGTATCAAAACAGGCTTTATTTTTTCGTCTTTTGGACTTTTTACGGGAATATTATTCTGGTAAAGATAATGAAATTAAACAAGCAGTTGAGGCATATATTGAAGGTAATAATGCTACTATTTATTGTTTGTTTCATGATATTAGAGAACAGATTATAGAGGAATTCCATCAGTTTCAACCTTCCCTTATTAATCAGGTTAAGCAGAGAGTGAGTAAACTAGGATTTACAACTAGTCAAGAATATCCAGATTTATTGAATCAAGATAACTGGAAAGCAATTAAGGAAGAAAATATTAATTTAAAAACGTGGCTTATTTATAATAAAGGGAAGTCGATTGCGTATGTTTGGGATAAAGAAAGATTCACAGATAAAGAGGCAAGAAAAAAGGCAGAATTACAGTTACTATTAATGTGAGGTGAATTATGTATCAACCAGAAAAACTAAAAGCTCGTAGAAAAGAGTTAAAAATGACTCAAAAAGATATAGCGGATCAATTAGGAATCAGCTATCAAGCCTATTCTGCATGGGAACGAGGGGTAAAAGAACCATCCAAAGAGAAAGTAAACCGACTAGAGCAGCTACTCAAAGTACCAAAAGGATATTTTACAGAAATTGAGATTGTTCGTCTGTATAATGCTTTATCAGATAAGGGGCAAAATCAAGTCTTAGAATACACTCGTAATTTAGTTCAATCAGAGTCTCGAAAAGTTGTTACAATTTCAGAAAATCTCTATGAATATCATGTTTACGAAAAAATGTCTGCTGGTATTGGTGCATCAGTTTATGATGATAGGGATTATGATATTGTCTACTTTGATGAAGAATTAGCTCATGATTTTGCCTCTTGGGTATCTGGAGATTCCATGGAACCCAAATATCATAATGGTTCAGTAGCTCTTATCCGTGAGACAGGTTTTGATTATGATGGGGCAGTCTATGCTGTAGTATGTAATAACCAAACCTATATTAAACGAGTTTACCGTGAAGAAAATGGTTTGCGATTAGTTTCTATTAATCCAAAGTACAGGGATATCTTTATCTCCTATGATGAAGATCCACGAGTAGTAGGAATTATTGTTGGGAATTTTATGCCGTTGCAAGAAGGAAGAAGAGATGGATAGAAGGAAACTATACGCAGGTGATTTACAAATAGATTACTTTTCTGAAAGCTACTCACATTTTGAGGAGGATTTTCAAAGGTATTCTAATATGAGCGTCCCACTAACATTTTTGACTGATGATATTCTTCGCACGATGGCATTATGTCACACTAACTACTTCAGATTAAATCAAGAAAATGCTAAAGATGGAAGAAATCATTATTTTGTTTTTAGAGTAAAGCAAATAAAAGAAATGAAAAACATAAGGATATTTGAGTATAGCCACCATTCGTTAAGCTTAGAAGGAAAATAAAAAGTACGGAAGAGTCCGTACTTTTGTTTTTAGTCTATAGTTTTGATAAAATCACCAATTTTTCTAACAATCTCAGTGACCAATGCATTTCCCATAAAAAACATTCTCATTTTATCTGAAACTTCAACAACTGTTCCATCTTCTAGCTTTTTATAGGCTGTCCAATCATCTGGGAAATCCTGAAGACGCTCAGCTTCTATAGGAGTTAGAAGGCGGTACTTATTATTTACAAATAGAAAATGTGTAGAGCGATTGACAGTTCCTTCAGATGTCAACATAGTCCGTCCTGGAAGGTTCAAATCATCATATGGTGACATTCCCCCCTCCGAGTAAATATATGTATGTCCATCTGCTGAGGTTCTTTCTAGTTTCTTAGGCCCCCTAAGATACTGAAATTTTTCTAGCTTAGCCTTATCCGTTAAAAAGTATTTATCAGGTACCTCAGTTTCATCTTGGAGAATTTCTCCTAGAGTAATAGGATTACCATCGAAGTTGGCTACTGTTTCAATAGAGTAATATTTCCCATGACGCATAACCCCAGTATTCCAAACCGTTCCTGTAAAGTTATCGGAAACAGCAACAATATCATCCTCTAGTTCATAGAAAACTTGGCGATTTTTAACAGGTGCTTGTTTTATTGGAAATTGAGTTGCAAATAATCCAGTTTGAAAAAGATAGTCATCATACTTATGTTCTTCAAAAACTATATCCTCATTTTCATATTTGCTATCTAATGATTTCGCATATTTTGTGTCGTTTCTAAAGACGAAAAAGAAAACTCGACGTCTTCTTTGACTTCTTCCATAGTCAGCTGCATTAATAACACGCCATTCAACCGAATAACCTAAATTATTAAACGCAGTAAGCATAATTGCAAAATCTCTGCCTCGCTGTTTAGAAGGAGCTTTTAGTAATCGGTCAACATTTTCGAGAATTAAATATTTGGGTTTAATGATACGAGTTGCTCGGATAATCTCCCAAAAGAGCACCCCTTTCTTACCTTCAATACCTTGTTCATTTTTTTTACTACGTGCTACGGAATAGTCTTGACAAGGAAAACCACCGACGATCATATCAGCATCCATCTCTGCAAATTTTTCGTCAGGGATATCTGAGATGCTGATATTGATATTTTCACTATCAGGGAAGTGGTAATTGTAAACTTCAAAAGCATCTTGAGATTTACGGGAAGGTTCCCATTGATTACTCCATCTTGTTTTGAAAAAATTTTTATCCGAGTTTTCTAGTCCAATTCGGAAACCGCCGACACCAGCGAATAATTCTAAAACATTCATGTGTTTCTCCTGTGTATTCATTTTTTAATTATACAATAACTTTTCGTATTGATCAAGGGTTAAACATTGCTTTTGGTATAATGGTGATAGTACAAAAAGTATGAGAGGTTATCATATGGCAGATCACATATTTACAGAGGAAGAAGTAGTTCGTATTTTAGATAAGGTAGTTGGTAAAACTTTAGGTCAGATAGACAAAAACAACGTGTTCGATAAGACTAAAGAAAAGCCCAAAATTACAGGAATTGCAGGGGATGTTATTGAACAATCTGTCTTTGGTTACCAAGCGGATACCAAGCAAGAAGCAGACTTATTAATTGATGGGAGACCTGTAGAGCTTAAAACAACAGGGTTAAAAAAATCTTCTCCTAAAAGTAAAAGCAAATATGCTTTAGAGGCGAAAGAGCCAATGAGTATAACTGCAGTTTCTGTTGATAAAATTGGAAGTCAAGATAATTTTTATGAATCAACTTTATGGCATAAATTAGAGGAACTTCTACTTGTTTATTATCTTTATGATTCTGATAAAACAGTGAAAGCTTCTGAATATAGTAATTTTCCAATTCAAGGCTATCAATTCCTGATTTTTAGCGAAGAAGATAAAAAGGTTTTGGAAAACGATTGGAAAATAGTAAGAGACTTTGTTCGTAATGTTGAAAAAAATGCACTTGATAAAAGTATTGAATTCCCTAAAATTTCTAAACTGAGAACAGAAATGTCATATATGGATACAGCACCTAAGTATCCTCATCCACCAAGATTTAGACTAACTAGGAGTTATGTCTCTACAATTGTTCAACAACACTTGGGGAAAGATTTTAAACCACTTTATCCAGATAAAGAATTTACTAGTATAGAGGGGCTAAAAGATATTCTAGAGAAGTTAGGTAAACAATTTATAGGTAAAAGTATAAAAGAAATTGCTAACGAATTGAATGTGCCAATGAAACTCGCAAAAAATGGTAAAGTTTCAAAGAGCATATCATCAATTGTTGTAGCCAAGATGTTTAGTAAGAAAGCCCAAAAAATTGAGAAGATTGCATTATTCAACAAGTTTGGGATTAAGTCCAAGACGATTGTTCAAACTAGGACGGGTGGTAGAACAGAAGATACAAAATTGTTGATGGTTGATTTCTCGGAGATAACTGATACTACTGTTCAATTTGAGGACAGCACATTGTATAGCTTTTTTTCAGAACAAAAAATTTTGTTTAGTGTATTTGAAGAAGTAAATCCAGATGAGTATGAAAGCAATGTTTTTAAAGGTTTTAAGTTGATTAGCTTTGAAGATAAATTTATTGAAGATACTGTTCGGTTAGTTTGGGATAGGACACGTTCATTAATTTTAGATAAAAAGCTAGAGTTGGTTATCAAAAAAGATAAAAAAGGACAGCCCATACTTAATAAAAAAGGACTTATAGAGGAGGCACCTAATTTTCCCAAGGCAAGGAAATGTGACGTTTTCTTAAGAGGGTCAGGGAAAGATTCAACCGAAAAAACTTTTGAGATTAACGGTTTAAGAATGTATCCTCAGTTTTATTGGATTAAGGGAAGTTATTTGGTTAAAATGTTGAATCAAACGGATTTTTTAGGTAAATGAAAAAAGGTAGAATTTATGAAAATTAAAAAAATTAATATTCAAAATTATCGTCTATTGAAGGATTTTTCTTTAGAATTGAAGAGTGAATTGTCGTTAATTGTTGGAAAAAACAATTGCGGAAAAACCTCAGTTTTATCAGTATTGGAAAAGATAATTAATAAAAGATCTAGTTTGACCTGGGAAGACATAAATTTAGATTATAGAAAAGTAATTTTTGAAAAGATAAAAAAGGTCTCGGTTACTCCTGACTCGGAATTAGAACCTATTTTAGGAATCAACCTTCAAATATGGATTCAGTATTCAGAAGAAGATTCTTATCAAAACATCCAGCCATTTATGATGGATCTAAATCCTGATAATAATTTTATTATTCTTGAATTTATGTATACAATCCCTATTCAAAAACTTCGTGACTTAAATCATCAAGTTCGTGATTTTATAGATGATTTTTCAAAGTTTGAGTTTTTCATGAAGAAAAATATGAGTACACTTTTCGAAATGCAGGTTTACTCATTGGGATACAATCCTTCTACTCAAAAATTAACAGAAGAAAAATCTACTTTACTTGAAATGAAAGATGTTCATAAAATTATTAAAGTAAGAGGAATCAGTGCTAGTCGAGAAGTATCTAATAAAGAAAATAATCATTCATTGTCTAAGACGTCAAATCGATTTTATAAATTAAATAATGGTGAAGATATTGACAGCAATGCAAATAATTTACTTCAATCTGCAATTTTAAAGGCAGATGAGACTTTAACAAAAGCCTATAGTGGTGATGATAGCAGCAAAGGTATATTTACTCAAGTCTTTGAACGAGTAAAAAAATTTGGTGGAAATGATAGTGAAGCAGAGTTGGCAATTCATTCATCACTGTCTGAGAAAGATATTTTAAGTAACAATACGACGCTATATTATAAGCATGATGATAGTCTATTGCCGGAGACATATAATGGTTTGGGGTATTTAAATCTATATGGAATAATTTTCGAAATTGAGACTGTAATGGCAGATATAAAAAAAAATCCTGCAGATATTAACCTAGTTTATATTGAAGAGCCAGAATCGCATACACATCCACAATTACAGTATATTTTTATTAAGAATATCAAAGATTTGTTAAAAGTACACGATGATGAACTAAAAGCACGTGGAGCTACTAGTGGTATTCAAACTTTAATTACAACTCATTCCTCTCACATAGTTTCTGATTGTAACTTTGACGATCTAATTTATTTTAAACGTGATAATGGCACAGCAATATCAAAGGCTTTTAATTCATTGAAAGAAGAATATGGTGATGAACAACTAGGATATAAATTTGTGAAGCAGTACCTTACTCTCAATAGTAGTGAATTATTTTTTGCTGATAAAGTCATTTGTGTTGAGGGGGATACAGAAAGGATTTTAATTCCTACAATGATGCAAAAGGTGGATATATCCAATCCAATAAATCAAGCCTCTAATACAATGCCATTGCTTTCTCAAAATATTTCAATCATTGAAACAGGTGCTCATTCACAAGTGTTTAGGAAGTTATTTGATTTTTTAGGAATAAAAGTATTAATCATTACGGATATTGACCCAGCGAATAAAAATGGAGGGAAAAGCTTGACTTCTTGTTCAGCAGTAGAGGCTACTTCTACGACAAATGCTTCAATTAAAAGCTTTTTTGATATTTCTGGAGATAATGTTTTTTCAATGGTAGCTCAAAAGAGTTTTGCAGAAAAAATAACATCAGATAATAGAATTCGTATTGCCTACCAAATTCCTGAAGATAAAAATACTTATCAGCCTGCTAGTTTTGAGGATGCCTTTATCAGTTTAAATAAAAAATTCATTATTAATCAAAAAGATGGTCTTATTAAATTTAAAGCTTTAAAAAAATTCGAAAATAGTGAAATAGAAGATTTCTATAAATTTGCTAGGGATAAAGTGAACAAAAAATCTGCATTAGCGTCAAGTTTATTATACTTTGAAGATGAAGGAAATACTTGGATAGTGCCTAAATACATTTCGGAGGGGTTGTTATGGTTAAGAGGATAATAGAGCCGGAAGTAGAAATGATATTTGAAGCAATTAAAGAAGATAAAAACTTCATTCTTGAAGGTGGCGCTGGAAGTGGAAAAACTTTTTCATTAATTTCCATAATTGAAAAAATCTCAAGAGATGAACCAGACAAATCCATTGTATGTATTACTTATACTAACAATGCTGTTGCCGAAATTAGAGAGCGGATAACAAATGATAAATTAAAAGTATCAACGATTCATGAATTTATTTGGAGTATCATAGAACAATTTCAAAATGAAATAAAATGCTGTTTAATTGATCTAATAAATGATGATGAGCAGAAAGCATTTATTAGACCTCTTGATTATCCAAGTGAATGTCAACTTACAGATACTTATTTTGAAAACATTCGTGTAGATTATGATGAGCGTTATTCAATGAGTATAATTGATAATTGCGTTCAAATTAGTCATGACCATATTCTAATAGTTGCTGAAAAAATGTTTTCTACATATCCTAAGTTATGCGACATTTTGATTGATACAGCTGATTATATTTTTGTAGATGAATATCAAGATACTAGTCCTTTAGTTGTAAAAATTTTATTGGAATATATACAGAATAGAACAAAGAAAAATATTGTGGGATTTTTTGGAGATTCTATGCAAGCCATCTATGACTCAGGAGTAGGAGACTTAAGTTCATATAATCTAAAAAAGATAGCAAAAGCTCAAAATCGTCGCAATCCTAAAAAAGTTATTGATTTAGCTAATATATTTAGAGATGATGGATTGGTTCAAACTCAATCCAACGATGATACAGCACCTAATATGGATAATGGGAGTATCATTCAAGGAATAGTGAAATTTGTCTATGGGAATGATATTAATCAACTTGAAATTCTTAGAGGTAGTCAACTTTATAAAGAGTTAGAATTTAATGCACCCTCAAAAACAAAAGAATTGCGCCTGACACATCAACTTAATGCAGAAATGGCAGGTTTCTCTAAGTTATATGAGTTATATAATACTGATTTATTTGTAAAATTAATTACAGGTATAAAGAAAAAAATCAATGAAAACAAGATTGTTGATAACGGAAAATTATTCAAAGATTTAGTAGAAGAAGCTCAAATAGTTGTTAGAAGGGGTGGTCCCTTAATAGTTGATGAGATTAAATCCAATCCAGAACTATCAGCTTTTTACGATGAAATTAAGACATGCTCGTTTGAAGAAGTTAGTAATAAGAGTAAAGTTAATAAAGAATCGCTATTATCTTATAAATTTAATGGATTAAGTAGTAGATATGAAGCGGGTACAGATAGGGATAGGATTCTTAAAAGGTTGGATTTAGTCTATGAGCTAGTAGAACTATATAAAACAGGTAAGCATAATGAATTTTTACGTATTACTAAGTTTAAAATAACTTCGTCCAGAGATAAAATTAGTCTATCTAAAGTTATGAAAGAAATCTCTGCTGGTGATATTACAATTGGAAAAGTAATAGAACTTGCAGAGGAACATGAACTAATTTCAAAGGATGACTTATTTACTAATTTTATTAAAAACAGGGGACAGTATTTATGGTCGCGACTTAAGATAATGCCATTTCAAGAATATGTAAATAGTATTGATTATCTTAGAGAATATGTATCTGTTATAACGCAGCATAAGGTTAAAGGTAGTGAATATGAGAATGTTTTAGTTTTATTAGATAATGGGAAATGGAATCAATATAATTTTGATACCTTGTTTGGAAAAGGTTCTTCTAATAAGAACGTTCAAAATAGAACTAAGAGGTTATTCTATGTTGCAATTACTAGAGCGATGAAAAATTTAATTATTTACATGCCGTGTAATGATCATCAGATTATTGAAAAAGCAAAAGATTATTTTGAACAGAGTGATATTGTTAATGTTCTGTCATTAGTTGATGAGTAAATAAACTTTAACAATTGTTAAACTGAATGTTGAAGGGGCAATTATGATTACATTGAAAAATGATTTACTTGAATTTGATATTACAAGAATTTTAGGCTACGAAATCAATCAACATATTGATTTTTATAATATTGGAGTTGAAGAAGCTTATTTGGCAAAAAAATAATGACAATAGTACAGCGTTAACTATTTTACGATTATTAAAAAACAGTTAGGTTTGGAATACTAGTATTTCAAATCTAAGAGGTTTTGGGAATTTAATTTCTTTAATGATACTTCTAGTTATGCTAATGGTATATGTAAAGCAAGTCGGAATTTAGTTGGGGCACCAAATTATCAAAACATGAGATCTATGCTTCATGATATAAGGGACTATATGACTATAATAAGATTTGAAGATGATAAATATTATGGAAATATATTCGCTTTATCCGTTGACTGTCAATTGGAGGCTCTATAATTTCTGTAGTGGGTAAAACCACTGTAGAGATTATGGAGCTTTTTGAATGCAGACAAAAAGTCCCATAAGAACTATAATGAAAAGCGACCAAACCATCATTAGGAAGTATTAGTATTAGTATTTGTAGGTGTTTAGCTCTATCCAGTAAAAATATAAAAAATTGCACTAAAATGTTTCCGTTTCAAATTTTTTTACGAATAAATAAGATAGAAAGTGAAGTTCTTTCTTATAAAATATTTTTGGAGGATCAAAAATGGTGCAACTAAAACGAATTAAACTAGACCATGTTGAACATACTGAATATGGAACTGAACATTGGTGTCGTCTCTACTTCCAATATAATCATAAATTTTATAAAATTTGGTATCTTGTTCTTTCAGATAAGATGGTATCTAAGAGTTGGTTACTTATTGAAATTCTAAAAGAAATATCGAACTTAAAACAAAAAATACTGGAAGTAGCATCGGAAGTGATTTAGAACAAAGATATGAATAACCTCTTACTTATGGTGAAGAACTTAAGGTTTGGTAATTTACTGATAAAAAAGAGACTTCAAGATGAAATCCCTTTTTTATCTACAAAGCTTATTGGGAATTATGTTTGTGAGATTATTATTTATAATTTCATCATCATAAATAATATTGTTTTCTATGTAATTTTTAAGGATTGGAAAATTATCAACGTATAAGTATGATTGTGGAGCTGTAAAACCAGGGACATTTTCCCTTAAATCCTGCAAAGGAATAGGTTTAATTTTTTGAACTGACTTAATGGTTCCTGCATATAAATAATTTGAGGAGTATAAATCAATTCTTTGATCCACTTCTGAACTATATTTTCCTTTTAAATCTTCTAGTTTAATTACACTATCAAAGTATACAATTCCACAGATTGCTTTTACTGGCGAGCTTATATACATATAAGCGTGTGTACAGTTCTTAGGGAACGTTCTTCGATACTCTAATAGTTTTTCCTTGTTTAAAATTCTATTGTAGACATCGGGCCAAAAACTCATTAGTGGAATCATATGCTATCCTCGTTAAAGTGGTAAAGTTAATTGTTCTACTGAATTAAACTCTTTATCAAAAGCTTTTTTTAGATTGCTAGCAAACAGAAGAGGGAATTCTTTATCAGAAGTTTTTTTGTATCTGGAATATTTAAAATCTTCAAAAGTATTTGTGTTGATACCTTTCATGTCGTTCAAGATTGTATTTCCAATAGCTTCTCCTAATTTAATTGGTACAGCATTTCCGATTTGTTTATAAATTTCTCCTATTTTCCCTCTAAATTTCCAATTATCAGGAAATCCTTGGATTCTGGCGTATTCTTCAATTGATAAAGGTCGAAGTTCTGTCGGATGAATCAAGTCAGTTGCAGGCATAGTTGGTACGGTAACTAAAGTAGGGCTAGGTTCACTAAATGAAAGTCTTCTGAAGAAGCCTGTTTTTCCACCACCCATATAAAATTTTTTTCCCATTGCTTCCATCTGGTCTTCTACAGAGAGAGAACGCCAATTTCCACCTTCAGGAATTTTTTTATACCAATCAATACGTTTTTTAGGAATCTCGGTATAGTGCATTTCGGTTCCTTGGATATCAGAAATAACATCTCCTAGGGTTACCCATTTTTCTAAACCAAATTCACCATTTTCCGAGTGAGTTGGTGTTAGATATGGTACTTTCTCATTACCTAATTTTGCAATAATTACGAAACGCTCACGTTTTTGTGGTGCTCCGAAATTAGCAGCATTATATAATTCAAAAGATACAGTATAACCGAAGCTTTCTAACTTTTGTTGAGCATAGTGGAGAACACCACCTTTTACTGGTATCCCTTTAGTGTCTTCAAGACTTGCTTCCGTGGTTAAAAGACCACGGACATTTTCAATGACAGCATATTTAGGTTTTATTTCTCCGATTATTTCAAGGTATTTGATGAAAACATCTCCTCTAGCATCCTCGAATCCTTTGCGATTACCTGCTGTTGAAAAAGCTTGACATGGTGGACCACCAAAAATGATATCTATTTTACGATTTTCAGGTAAATTAGCGAATTTATAAATCTTTTCTTTGTTGCATTCCCAAATGTCACCAATCAGACCAATATGCTTATTGTTATTCACAATAGTAGCTCTTGCTTCTTTGTTTATTTCACAGGCTAACAGAGGTTCTATACCTGAATTTTGCATTCCAATATCCAAACCCATCCCGCCACTGAAAAAAGAAATCGCAGTGATTTCTGGAAGAGAGTTAGATAGTCTGATTCTATCCTCGGGATTAATGATTACATCACTATTTTCTAAAAAATCTTGAAGATGTTCCTCAGTAGTTTTATAAGAATTTTCAATTTTTATGGAACTAATTTTATTTTCTCTCATTAGTCGTCTAGCATATTGAGGAGAAATATTAAGTCTGTTCGCAACTTCCTCAGCTTGTAGATATTTTATGCTATTATTTGTCATTTCAACCCTTTCTGCGAAACAATTTTTAGACCCTTCTATAATATCATAAAAAGGCAGTAAGGTCCAGAGAAAACTTAAAAAATATGATACTCTATTTATACTAGAGGTGATTTGACATGAAACAAAAATCAAAAAATACTAATTTAGAAAATTTACTTACTGAGTATTCTTTTATTACTGATAAAGAATTAAATCGGTTATTTGAAAAATGTTTAGAAAATGCCGAAAGTTCCAAATATGATGATAACTTACAAGAGCTTTTCACTTTTGCTCTCAAACATAAGGAGCTATTTACGAACAATTCTATTAAACTATCTGGAGATGCTAAAGGAGAAATATCTTGTTACATTGATAAATGGATTAGTAAATATATCAAAGATAGAGAGAATGAAAAGCTAGCTACACCTTTAAAGAATTATGGTGAAAAAGACGAGGCTTTGATTTCTAGAGTTCGAGCGTCCACAAGAGAGAGCGAAGAAGTTGTTCAAAATTATATTGAAGGTCATTATCTGTTTATGAGTGCTGAAAATATGAACGGTGCGATCTTAGAAGAATATTTAGCTGAAGTATTAGAACCAGCTGGATGGCAATGGTGTGCGGGGTCTGTTTTTAGAGCGATTGATTTTTGTTATCTATCTAACGAAGAACCTATTTTACTACAAGTTAAAAATAAGTATAATACAGAAAATAGTTCTAGCTCTGCGATACGTAATGGAACAGAAATAAAAAAATGGAATCGCCTTTCACGTCCTAAAGTAGCAACAGGTAAATTTACTCCAATTCCTAATTGGGATACACTGCATGAAATTGTACAAGATCCTTCGCTTAATGACCAACTAACTGAAGAAAAATACCTTAACTACATTGAGACGAATTCAACGTCTGAACTAGATATTTTGGGAGAATGATTTTATGGAAATGTACGGTTTGTTAAAATTCGTTGCTAGTGATGGTAGTTACGGAAAAGTTGATACAAGAAGTGATAAATATGGAATTTTAAGTATTTATAAAGTCCCAATGAATTTGCCTATAAATACTACTGTAAAGTTTCAATTGGTTTTAAGCTCAAAAAATAACTATTATGCAAAATTCATTGAGGTTGCTGATAGAAATATGAGTCTCTACAATACAGAAGATAGGAAGCAGTGGTATAAATGGGGTGAAGGCAAAGAAGATGAATTTATTGCTACAATAGTTCCTAATTTACAAAATGAAATTATAATAAATCCAGAAAAAGAATCAGATCCGACTCGTATTGATTTATATGATTTAACTAATGAGAGATATGCTGATCTTAAAGTTCAAGATACTCCCTTTTTTACATCTGGTAGGTATTGCTACAATGGAACACCATACGACCCTTCTTATACTGTAACTTTTAATAGAAAAGACTACGAAAATTATAGAGCACATCATCCAGATTGTGATATATATTTCTGGGTTAGTTGGCAACAGCTTTCATATAGAGATATAAAAGTTGAATCTGTTGAAGGGATCTGGAGAGCTAGTTTTTCCAGAATGTCAGAGTTAATAGAGAACGGCATTGTTGCACTTCATCCTTATATTTATAGACAAAACGATGACCATAATGCTAAAGACAGTTTTTTATTTAATTTAAATGATCCAACTGTGTTTGAAAGAATAATGTAAAAAGGTGTAGTTCAAAACTGCACCTTTTTGATTTACCCATAATATTCCATCTTAGATGGTTCGATAATCTCAGTATAGAAGTTTTCTATGCTCATCAAGACATAACCATTTGATTGTTCAGGCGTAGCTAATATAAGTTCTTCATAAGAAGATAGAGAAGTAACATCATTAAGCAAGACATTCAGCTCTTTAGTCTTGCAGAGTTGGTATAGATTATTACTGAAAGTTGATAGTTGTTCTGAATGATTAGAATGAAAAACATTCTTTTGGATTCTGATTTCTAAGTTTTGGATGAAATCAAATAGATTGTCATAAATTTCTTGGCTGATTTCCATGAAGATTGACCTCCTGAATTTTGTAGTTCATTGTATTTCTTGAGTGCTTCCTCGCAAGCTTCTGTTCCTTTTAGATAGTAGTCGTGTTCAGTACCAATGATATCAACAGTGATGACTCCGTCAGAATGTTAGTAAGTCACTTCTTTAGCTGAAGTGTCTTCGTCAGAAAGTTCAAAAGTGTTGTTTTTACTATTGATGGTGAATTTGTCGTACTCTTCCTTATCAATCGTACCTTCAGTACCTTTGATAGAGAATGACAGCTCATTTCTTAGACCATTCTCGGTATCAATCCAATAATAGTCACCATCTAATTTATCTTGTGAAGCACAAGAAACAAGAATGATAGTTGATAATGTTGCTAGTAGTAATGATAATAGTTTTTTAATAACGAAACATTCCTTTTCTACTATTATAACAGATAATTATTTCTCTACTATTAAGTAAGTAAAATTCATTATAGTGGGAAGTTTGGAAAATGACCGTTTAAACGGAGACTGTATGGATAGAAATTATGATATACTGTTAGTAAGTAAAGCAAGGTTGGAATAACATGTTCGCTTAGATTACGGGTTAAAATTAACACTATTTGTTTAAAATAAAATCAAATTAGATGAAATAGTCTTTTGAGGATGCTAAGATAATCATTGATATAACAAAATTTTGAAAATGGTTGAAATAGACACTTATTAAAACAGTTCTTACGATTTGTGGCAAATTCAATTTATTATTTTGCCTCAAATTAGCCACACTTTTTATAGAACTAAGAGGAATAATGAAGTTCTCTTCCTATTAATATGGTTGTTTGAAACCTTAAATATAGCGTTTTACGGTGTAATGGGAAGTATGGTGAATAAATCAACTATGTTCAGCAAACAAAGCTTAATTAGCCTGTAAAAGCAAGGTCCTTTTCGGATTTTGTTTTTTTGTACTAAAATAATTAGTTAGTATCTGCGAATCAATCTGTGATTGAGAGCAATAGTTATGCAAAAAAGAGGTATTTTTATACCTCTTTTTGTTCACTCTTCAATTATGCTATCACTGTCCATTTACTGTCCTATATAGTATAAAATATATAAAAGTTGTTAAGTTTACTAGTAGTCAAATCCCTTAAAATCAGTATTTATGATGATAACAAGTCTAAAAAATTCTTGGAACAAGTTTTGCATGTCTATTATAACAGCAAATAATAAACTTTCGGGAAAATAGTTATTTTTCGGAAAGTCATATTTAGAAATTGAATGGTATTGGTCGAATATTTCTAGGAAGTCTGAGTGGATGATGTGGGGTTCCGTTTTTATTTTTTCTAAGACAATATAAATTGGGTACAAGATCCTTAATGATATTTTCCCTATTCATATACATACCATTATTTCCCCAGCAGGCAACTACTAAATCAGATTGTGCAACACATTCTAAAATATAATTATCATTTTCGTCTCCTATAGGATCATCAACTAAATATATATCCTTTGGGTAAGTGCTTCTAAAAGCAAATAAGTTAGTCATAAGTAAGGTTCCATATCCCCAAGCTTTTGCATAATTTATACATCGTGTGATTGTCGGATCATCGATAGTTTCATCGGCAATTGAAGGATTCAAACCAATAAAAAGAATCGTAGGTTTTGTTGAGTCCCACGTACGAGATAGTTTATAGCGATAAAGCTGATTGTCTGAAATAGTAGCTTCTTTTTGCATAGTTGACCTCCGTTTTCTTCTATTATATTATTATTGATTTTTCCAAGTAAAAACATTTATAAACTGTTCAGATTACTTTTGATAAAATAGAATCAGAAATAGAGAGGAAATTACAATAGAAAATAACAAGTCGATGTTTACTTTAACTTTATAGGCAACTGTCAAGTGCTATGAAAAGCGGGCATAGAAAAATGACTTAAAAATGGTAAAATATTATTAGTTAATTTAGACTAACTTGCAATTAGCGTTCATCTTTAAGGAATAATGTGAAATGCTAAAAGCGGAGAGAGTTTAAAATTTGTTGTTGGGAGGAGTTTTGCTGGTGAGTGATAAGAGTAACAAAAAATTTTGGGATAAATTCGCCAAGTTGTATGCTCCTTTTATGAAGAAGGATAAAGGTGTTTATGATAAAGTTTGCGGATACATAAACCCCTATTTGAGTAAGGATATGAATGTACTTGAACTTGCTTGTGGTTCAGGTCAATTATCCTTTAACCTTTCAAAATATACGAAAAGTTGGATTGCAACTGATTTTTCTAAACAAATGATTTTTGAAGCAAGAAAACATGGAGAATACGAGAACCTTGTCTTTGAAATAGCTGATGCTACTTCATTGATTTATACAGATGAGAAATTTGATTGTGTAGTAATAGCTAATGCACTTCATATTATGCCCGAGCCTGACAAGGCAATGAAAGAAATATATAGGGTATTAAAACCTAATGGTACTTTGTTTGCTCCCACTTTTTTATGGAAAGAGGAAAAACAAAGTAAATTCAAAAAACGGCTGATGTCTATTGTAGGGTTTAAGATGTATAAAGAATGGGATAAAAAGCAATTTGAAGAATTTATCCATGAATATGGATTTTCAGTAGCTGAAATGAAATTGGTAAATGGAGGTCTTGCACCAGTTGGTGTAATGATTGCATATAAAAAGTAATATTAAATTATTATTTACAAAGTAATATGAATTTAAAAGCGGTAGTGTAAAATAAGTTGTGTAAACACAAAAAGGAATAAATCCGTTATAGTAGAGTTGCAACACATTACTAGAAAGAGATTTACTTCTATAACTAAATTTTCCACTGAACTACTTAACTTCCTAGCTCAAAAACGAGATATCGATGAATTTTTCCGTTTTTCTCTTGAAACAGTTATGAACGATCTGCTTCAAGTAGAATTGTCGGCCTTTTTAGTTCTGCCACAATTTCTAACATCTCAAAAACAACTCAGGAAAATGTCGCTGCTTTTCTTGAGCGAGGCTTAGAACCTAATTAACTGTCTTGTTTCTTGACGGAACCTATCTTCCATTAAGACGTGAAATCGTTAGTAAAGAATGTATTCATATCGCACTTGGCATTACACCATAGGGACAGAAGGCTGTTCTTGGATATGAAATCGCCCCAAATGAAAACAATGCTTCTTGGTCCACCCTGCTAGACAAGCTTCAAAACCAAGGAATTCAACAGGTTTCTCTTGTAGTGACCGATGGCTTCAAAGGGCTTGAGCAGATTATAAGTCAGGCTTACCCATTAGCTAAACAACAACGTTGCTTAATTCATATTAGTCGAAATCTAGCTAGTAAAGTGAAACGAGCAGATAGAGCGGTTATTCTGGAGCAATTTAAAACGATTTATCGTGCTGAAAATTTAGAAATGGCAGTGCAAGCTTCAGAGGACTTTATCGCCGAATGGAAACCAAAGTATAGGAAAGTCTGGAGAATACGGATAATCTTTTAATTTTTTATCAGTTCCCCTACCGGATTTGGCACAGCATTTATTCGACAAACCTCTGAAAGCTTATTTGATTAACACTCCATAACTCTACTTAAGTGTTTACACATAATTATTGACAGTATCAAAGGGAAATATTACCATCTCTATTCATGTTTAGTTGTTTACTTTTGATACAGTTTAAAATTAAATCAAAGATTGCAATTTTTGTTAAAAGAAAAAGTTATAAATTATAGAAACTAATCATGACTGAAATACTCTCATTGAATCAAACTTATTCAATTTTTTTGAAATAAAAAAGCAGTACAAGTCTGCTAAAGTTTGATATAAAGCTGTTTATAAATTAACTGAAATCAAACCGTGTCAAACCAGGTCTTAAGAAAGCTCGTAAAGCTAGCCAGTTCTCTAAACGTTAAGAATCAGCTACAATACAGCATTTACAACACTTCATGGTTCACACCATGGGGTGTTTTTTTGATGATTTTCAGCAAAATTCACACCATTTTTCACACCAAATTCACACCATTACTTTTTAAGATTACGATAGACAATCTCTCCAACAGCCATTGGAATAACATTTGAAGTATTAACGTAAGTTTTGGTAGTGAGGATGTCGCTATGCGTTAGAGCTTCAGAAATAGCTTCTAAGCTCATTCCTGCTTGTGTAGCTAAAGTTGCTCCGGTATGGCGTAATTTGTGAGGTGTAGCATGTGCCAGCTCTTTATGTCGCTTTCTGATGCTTTTCATTTTATTGTTTAGATAGTCAGCATGTAAAGGCTTGTTGATGTTTCCTCTAGTGTCTATATAAGTAAAGACAAACTGTTCAGGTAGTATGTCTTGCATGCTGTTTACTTCTTGTCTCTTGTTTTAGGCTTTGAGATAATAGCGACAACAGAAGTAGTTGTGGATTATTTTTGTGAATGTTCAAATTAATCATTAGAAAATTGTTGGCAGTTGAGAGCTCTAAGTAAATTATGTTGATACAATTTATGGTCGCACATAGATAGTATGTCACAAAAGAAACTGCGGCTCGTTAAAAATTTCATTTTTTCAGAGATAGGTCTCTTTTTACATGATTTACCTATTAATATTAGTAAATGTTAAGGATAAGTATTCTTTTTATTTTTTGGCGAATGCCGGCTTTTTTGCCACAAATGAGTATCAACATCTTTCGAATGGAATAGTTGACAACTGTTTTTAAGAATTATACTATTGAATTGAATAGATAAGGAGTTGATTTGATGCAAGAGACAATGATTGATTACAAACAAAATATTTACCAAGAGCTATCTCGCTTAACAAAGGGGCTAGGAAGTGAGAAGCGTCTTGATATTTTAAATATATTATCACAGGGACCAAAGACAGTTGAGGGAATTGCGCATGCGACGGGTCTCTCTGTTGCCAATACTTCGCGCCACCTTCAGGTTTTAAAAGAAAGTCACTTGGTGGTGACGAGTCGAAATGGTAATTTTATCCGTTATAGCTTGGCTTCTGAAAAGGTTGTCCAGTTAGTCCTTCTGTTATTTGCCGTCGGTGAAGAACAGTTAGCAGAAGTCAGAGCGATTGAGTCAGACTATGATGAGGCAGCTGGTGTTCCTCAGATTGAGCTCGCTAATGCAATTGAATTAGCAGCTAAGACAGATGCTCTCCTACTTGATTTAAGGCCTGTTGAGGAGTATGAGGCAGGGCACTTGCCAAAAGCTCTTAATTTACCAATCGATGAGTTTGATCAAAAAAAAGCTCAGCTTCCCAAAGAGAAGACCATCATTGTTTATTGTCGCGGGCGCCAATGTGGCTATGCTAACCTAGCAGCACAGGATTTACAGAGTTTAGGCTACAGTATCTATAGTCTCAATCGCAGTTTTGCTGATTGGAAGTGGGGTACATCCTCTCGTTCAGAACTTGACTAAGGTGTATTCCTTAGTCTTTTCTTATAACCGGAGACTCGTGAGCAAAATCATTGCAAAATAGATTTAGTGTGCTATAATTCAATTATTCAATAAAACAGTTGAATTTCTTTTTTACTCAACCTGTTCAATAAATTTATTGAATTACATCTTTGAAATACTTCTTATTTAGTATCTCAAAGAAACTAAGTGATACAAATTGGATTTTTAGAAGGGCTAAGTTAACCTTTTTGAAATTCATTTTTTTATTCTTATGCTATTCAATTATATGATTGAATAGAAGCGGTTTATTTTAGATAGGAGTTTTTTATGACGACACAACTAACAACCGAAACATTTGCGAAATCTATCCAAAATGGGGTAAGTTTTATCGATTTTGGGGCGCAGTGGTGCCCACCTTGTCGGATGATGGAGCCGGTAGTGGAAGAACTTTCACAGGACTTTGACGGAAAAGTAACGATTGCTCAGGTGGATGTGGACCAATCACAAGATCTGGCCAATCTCTTTGGCATTCGTTCTATCCCAACAATGGTGATTTTTAAAGATGGCAAACCCGTTGATGCTCTTGTTGGTGTTCATCCTAAACAAACATTGATAGAAAAAATCCAAGCACAGTTATCATGAGGTGATTTATGTATGATGCAATTATTGTAGGTTCAGGACCTGCAGGGTACACAGCTGGCATTTATTTAAGTCGAGCTGGTTTGAAAAATCGATTGATCACAGGCTATTCTGAGGGTGGTCAATTAACCACCACAACCCTCGTAGAAAATTATCCAGGTTTTGAAAACGGGATTGATGGCAATGAATTAGTCCAAACAATGCGCCGCCAAGCAGAACAGTTTGGCACCGAAATGACCTTTGGATTTGTTCAAAAAATTGAAGGCGAATCGTCTCCTTTCGAGGTACATCTGGATAATGGTGAAATCATTGATACCAAGGCCGTTATTATCGCAACAGGCTCTAGCGCTAAATACCTAGGGATTGAAGGCGAAGAAGAGGCCATCGGAAAAGGTGTCAGCGCTTGTGCGACCTGTGATGCTTTCTTCTATAAAGAGCGTGAAATCCTTGTAGTTGGCGGGGGTGATGTCGCTATGGAAGAAGCCCTCTATTTGACACGCTTTGCATCGAAGGTGACCGTTGTCCACCGCCGCAATGAGTTACGCGCATCTGATATTATGGCCAAACGGGCTCAGGCAAATGATAAAATTCATTGGATGTTAAATTACACGCCTGTCAAAGTTACATCTAATCTGATGGGAATGACTGGTTTGGATGTTCGTAATAATGAAACAGGTGATATTGAGCACATTCAGGCTGACGGTCTCTTTGTGGCCATTGGTCATCAGCCAAACACCGATTTTCTTGATGGAAAATTAGCATTGGATGATAAAGGCTATATTCAAACACAGGCAGGAACAGCAAAGACCTCTGTTGCAGGTATTTTTGCAGCTGGTGATGTGCAAGATCCAAAATACCAACAAGCCATTACTGCAGCAGGTAGCGGTGCCATTGCTGCCCTAGATACATTGGCCTATATTGATAACCTATGATGAAATCAGTCACGTCTAGTATCGAATTAGAAGAACTGTTAGCCGAACATCAAAATCTAGCTCTTCTTGTTTCAGGAAATCAATGCAGTCTATCGTCTCTTGGGCAAAAAGAACTCATAGACACGGCTGAACGAGAGCATTTGGTGCTTTACCAAGCAGATATTTTTCAAGTGCCCCGTCTTATTTCTTTATTTGGCATTCAGCCTACCCTGACGAGTTTATTAGTCTTTAAAAAGGGTCAATTGGTGGATAAGAAAGAGGTTTAAATGGCAAGAAAAGCTTTGATACAAAGGAAAAAGAAGGCCTATCCGGTTCAAGAATACTCACGCTGTTTGGCATGCGGCCGCCCGCATTCGGTTTACCGCAAGTTTAAACTTTGTCGGATTTGTTTACGCCAGCAAGTTTACCAAGGTGTCATTCCTGGGTTGAAAAAAGCTTCTTGGTAGTAGAAAGAAAGGAAGAAATATGGAAATTAGTTACTGGTCAGATATTGCCTGTCCATTTTGTTACATTGGTGCTAGTCGGATGAAGCGTGCTATGGCAGCTGTTGGTTTAAACCCGGAAGATTTGACAATGAAAGCTTACCAGCTAAATCCCAATGCGCCTTTAGAAACAAGTGAAACCATGCTCACAGAGTTTGCTGCCAGTCACGGTATGACCACTGAGCAAGCTAAAGCTCAGTTTGCGCACATGGAAAGCGTGGGAAATGAAGAAGGGCTTCGTATTGATATGGCGGGGATTATCCCAACCAACACCTTTTCAGCTCACCGTCTTATTAAATGGTCGCAGAAGTATTTAGATAAAAAAGATCATCAAAATTTCATTATGGCCTTGTACTATCTTTACTTTGAAGAACATGCCAATATTGCGGATCATTCTGTGTTACTAGCTGTTATCAGTGAGTTCGCTCTACCACAAGAAGAGGCAGTGCAGGTTCTTGCTGGCGATGCGTTTGCTGACGAGGTCAAACGCGATATCTTAGAAGCCAATCAATCAGGCGTTCAAGGTGCACCTTTCTTTGTTCTGAACAATAAGTATGGCATTTCAGGTGCTCAGCCTTATGAATACATGTTAGCGGTATTAAAACAAATTCAAGCAGAGGAAGGAGCACAATAAAATGATAGATACCCCTTTTCAACTATTAGACATCAATTCAGAAGAGACAGGCTTAGTTTGTGGGATTGATGGCTGCAGCATAGAGCCCTCAACACAGCCGTTAGAAACTACCTCTCAGCCATTAGAAAAAAGCAAAAAAGCAGTCATTAGGAGGGCAGAATGGAAAAACAAAGGGTAGAAGCCTTGTCAGATGCTATATTGGCCATTATTGTCACAATTATGGCCTTGGAGTTACAGTTACCTGAGGAATTGACAGTAGTAGGACTTAGAAGCATGCTACCCATGCTTTTTATCTACATTACTAGTTTTTTGCAAATCATGGCAGTCTGGCTATATTATCATGAACTCTACAAATTAGTAGATCATGTCAGCTTTCGTTTATTTGGAGCCAATAGTTTTTGGCTTTTAACAGCTAGTTTTGTTCCCTTAGCGACTCGAGGGATTGGACAGCATTCCGCTAATTTTGCCTTTCTCCTGTTTTACCTCATCGTTCTTGCCCTTTGGGATGTAGCTTGGATAATCATGACAGCAATGGTGATCAAGACGAGTCAAAGACCGTTATCAGCTGAAGAAAAAAAGATACCTTATCGGTGGGCACTATTATATGGATTGCAGCTAGTAATCATATTATTAGTTGGTTATCTTTTTCCAAATCTCATTCCTATTGCCCCGCTGCTGATGATTGTTAATGTTATCTATGGTTTTTTAAGCAACAAATCTTGAAAAAGACTAAAAATAATGGCTAAATAGCATCGGTTATAAAAACCAGGTCTTAAGAAAGCTCGTAAAGCTTCACAATTCTCAAAACGTTAATTCGTTGCTGGGAAGCACAATACAAACGAAAATACTTTGCAACTTGCAAGGTGTTTTTTTGTATGAGAATTGGCGGTGCGCAATTAGGATAGCTCTAGCGACTTTAGTCGCATAGAGATATGCTATGCATAGTTGCCCCAAGAAAACAAGCGAAGCGATGTTTGATTGGATGGCAACCACTGCACTCAAAACGTTAATCGATACGATTATATCAACGTTTCAAAGCACTCAAGAGTTTGATATGCCCCCTGTCAAGTAGACAGGTTAAATATCTAAAAAGTGTCTGTTTTTGAAGGTCAGTCGTACAAAATAAATGT
>ULYD01005003.1_pt1 | contig 39274 bp, 38 predicted proteins | sample 1961831 | NCBI WGS metagenome assembly ULYD01 (sample SAMEA4835854, study PRJEB28245) | human gut metagenome | biome: gut microbiome; material: fecal sample | place: Denmark | collected 2008 | reverse complement strand
AAAACACCATCATACACTAAATCAGTAAGTTGGCAGCATCACCCACGCTCTTTAGACTTAACATATGAACCGCACGGAGGTGAAATGAAACCCAACAGCACAGGCATTGCTGCCCGCATGATGCTCTCTATTGACAGGGTCCGGATTTGCGAAGCTCTGCTCAATAACCGCCAGTTGCAGTCCACTCCCCTGCAGATCCGTTATCCGCAGGGTGTCAGAGAAGCACTCGGAATAATGAGCGAGCAACTCTCCCTTTCTGTATCCGACCTGACGCGTATCCTGGTCGAAGATGCATTAACTGAAATGTTTCTCCCGGCTGAAAACATCGTTCACCGTCTTCTCTGCCGGACAGAACACATCATGCAGGCACATGATGTCTGCGTAACAACAATGACAACGTTACTGGCTCCCTGGAATATCCGCCCTGCCGTCTTCCGTGACCCGGACAAGCTCGCAGATTATCTGACAGGAGAGATTCTGACGGCTCTGGCTGACTGGTTTTATCTCAACCCGGAATGGCTGCACGGCAGGGTTCGTTATCCTTTAAGCCGTGCCGGTGAGTGGCCAGCCACACAGGATGCGTTCTGCCAGCTTATTTCAGCCAGCGATAATGTGGATATTATTATCTGGCACAGTTTTCCTTTTGCCGGTGTTCATTCACAGGAATATTGCGGTGTACTGTTCCGCAAGAAAAAAGAAATTAATAAAGCCATCATTTATCCTGTACTTTCTTTATCACCTGTAAGAATGAATAAGGAAAAAGAAAACTGGTTTCACACTGCCCGCAATTTATATGCAAAGACATCCGTCCGGACCGTAACGCTTCGTCCGGCACAGGCAGAATATCTGATGACAGGAAAAATATTACCTGCTGAGTTATTCAGTATACCGTTATTACCCTGGTAATAACGCAGAGAAAAAACCAATAAATTTTTAATGGCACAGTCGTGTCATACCGTTGCTGTACCCAAAACACCTCAAACCAGGAAACTGAAATGATGATGAATATGCACATTACCCGAACTCTCATCGCATCTGCTGTTTTATTTTCCTTTAATTCAACAGCCGCGACTTCATATTTTGAAGCCCGCAATGATGCAATGGGGGGAACCGGGGTAGCCTCCTCTCACTACGGTGTGGCACCTCTGGCAAACCCGGCCCTGCTGACAAAAGCCGGTCCGGAAGATGACTTCAGTCTTCTGCTTCCGTCCGTTGGTGGGCAATTGTCCGATCCGGGTAATATCAGTGACAACGCAGACAAAATCAGTGATGACTGGAAAGCCTTTGATCGTACCATCGACAGTCAGAGCAACGTGTCGCAGACTGCTGCACGTCTGAAGACGCGACTTCAGGACTTCCGTCACACGCATGCTGACGCACAGGTGGGAACATCTGCTGTGGCGACTCTTCCCGGTGACACCCTCGCTGCCGCTCTGATGCTGAAAAGCTACGGTACGGTCAGTGTCGACGGTAAAGTCAGTGATGCCGACCTGAACTATCTGGAAAGCATTGCAAACAGTAACGGTCAGGATGTGGATAAAGACAGACTGACCTCTCAGGCTTTTGCCCGTGCCGCACTGGTCACCGATGTGGGTATTGCTCTGGCTACTGAACTGGAAACGGCCGGACAAAAGTGGTCTCTGGGCTTCACACCAAAATTCCAGCGTGTTGACCTGTTTAACTACAACGTGCTGGTTAAAAATTACGACAGCAGCGCTTTCAAAGGCGACCGTTACCACAACACCAGAAACGGCATTAACGCTGATATCGGGGCCAGCATGGACCTGGATGACAACTGGACACTGGGTCTGGTCGCACAGAACCTGCTCCCCCGCAGTATTGAGACAAAGGAAGTGAACGGTGTCACTGAAACTTTCAGGATCCGCCCGCAGGTGACTGCCGGTGTCTCCTGGCACAACGACATGTTCACTACAGCACTGGATGTTGACCTGACCCCGGCCAGTGGCTTCACATCAGACAGTAAACGTCAGTTTGCTGCCATTGGTGCTGAATTTAATGCCTGGAAATGGGCACAGTTACGTGCAGGCTACCGCCAGAATCTGGCCAGCAATGATGGCAGTGCGTTCACCGCCGGGCTGGGTATCTCACCATTTGATGTCGTCCATATTGATGTGGCGGGTATAGCAGGCACAGACAACAACTACGGTGCCGTTGCACAACTGCAGTTCACATTCTGATCATCTCTGCCCCGGTACTGACCGGGGTATCCAGACCTGCATCCTCGCGTTTTCCGACCATCAAACGACACAGCCAGACCTGTAGTGCTGCCTCTGATCTGGCTGTTATCTGACATATCATTTTCGCATGAGGAAATGCATGTTTAACAAAAATAAAACGCATATCGAAAACAAAGCCTTTATGGTGGAACCGTTCCGGGATCCGACAGCTAACGAATGTAATGTCGTGATAGCAAACGATATTTGTATCCGGGTAGCACTGTCACCCTCTGAGGTGCTCCAGCCATTCAGCAAAAACACGAACCAGTAAATCCTCCCCACAACGCTTTCTTCTTTCACTGCTCAGGAAAAATACACCATGAACCGTATGATACCTGCGGGATGTCTCGCCGTACTCTGCCTGAACGGCTGCCATCTCCCCCCGGATAATACAGCTCCGACCAGAAAGTATGGTGCTGCCTCTGATGTCGCCGTCGCCCGGCATGCGCAGTATCAGCTATGGGGGCAGGGAATTTACTCTGCAGCCCTTCCGGAGCGTCAGTCCGGCGGCAGTCTGAAGGCTCACAGCGACCGTGTTTCCTTTGACTGGGAAGGCGATGCCCTGGAATTGCTCAACGAACTGGCCCGTCTGCGCGGCCAGCAGTTCAGCTACAGCGGCGTCCGTCTCCCCTTACCCGTCTCACTGCACGTCCGCGACATGACCTTTTCTGATGTCCTTCGTCTCACTGAAGCCCAGACTGCCTGGCGGGCAACACTCTCGCAGTCAGCCGGGCGTTTACATCTGTCTTTTATGACGCCGGAGAAAAAATGAAAACACACCTGTGTCTCCTGCTGTCTGCTCTCCTGCTTACAGGCTGTGCCGGACAGCATCACCGTTCTTCTGCCGTCATGACAGAAAACGCACCGCCCCCGGATATCCGTGCATGGCTGACGCCCTCCGGCAACCAGGATGATGGTATTTCAGATACCCGTCGTCAGATGCTCACGGATGCCGGCAGAACGCTGGGATTCCGTGGTGGAAAAGCACAGCGCTCATGGGAACTGATTCAGGCACTGAATGCCCGGGAAAGTACCCTGAATGCCCTGTATGATTTCCGGCCTCTCATCAGCAAGGAAGGCTGGCTGCCTCCTGTTATCGATGAAGCTCAGGATGTTGCACACATCAGACCGGACCAGATAAGAACAGCCTCCCGAGTCTGGACCATCCTCCGCCCGGAACGCTTTGTCAGTAATCCACCTGGATGGCGTGACTGGCTGCTGAAAGGTCTCTCAACCACCGCCACACCAGGCACTGAAGGCCGTGTTGTGCCGGAAGACCGGGCACAACGCAGACTATGGGAAAACGCCTTACGTCAGGGATGGCAGGAAGGGCGCCTCAACGCAGATCTCACACTGGAAGCTAACCAGAAGCGCCTGACCCGTGATTACCGGGGCATGATGCTTTACGCCCTTCTGTGGCGTCAGGGCATGATCACTCGTCCAGATGTCACAGAGCAGATGCAGACGGTTACCGGCAACGGGCAAAAACTCATCACTGGCGATCGCGTCCGCCGCCTGAAAACACATGCTGAATTTACGCTGCAGAAATCGCGCTGGCGCCCTCTTGTCAGCACCGAAGGAGAGAAAAATGATATCACCAGATGACTTCGGTACCTTCCCCTTCTCCCGTTTTACGGCAGAAGAGTTTCGCCATTTTTTTGCCTGGTGTGCCCGCCACCGCGTCAGTGATATTGATCTGACCGGCGGCTCACCGGTATCCGTCAGTCGCTTTGGACGGCGGGTTCGCTCATCCGTAAATCCCCTTCCGTCTTCCATCATGATGGCACTGAGTGATGAGCTGTTTGGGCGGGAGGTTCTTCCCCGGGTTCTGTCAGGTCATCCCGTGGATCGTACCATTCAGGTCAGCGGAGATGCCTCCGGTCGCTATGGCCTGCAACGAGGTCAGCGTGTTCGCCTGCGCTGCCACCTGATACAGGGAACATCGGCAACAGAAGAAAAAGCCATTTCCGTCACCATGCGGGTGATCCCGTCAGATATTCCGGACATCCTCACTATGAATATTGAACCGGATCTGCTGGATGCCATGCTCAGAAAAACCGGCCTGGGCTTCATCTGCGGAGAAACCGGCTCCGGGAAATCCACACTGGCGGCGGCACTGTATCGCCACATTCTGAAAAATTTCCCCGATCGCAAAATAGTGACCTATGAAGATCCGGTGGAATACATTCTGGGCGGAGAGAATGACCTTCTGCCTCCCCATCAGGCCGAAATCGGGCGCGATGTGGAAAGTTTTGCTGCAGGACTTCGCTCTGCCGTTCGCCGTAATCCGGACATCATTGGTATCGGTGAAATCAGGGATTATGAAACAGCAGATGCCGCAGTCCAGGCGGGTAATACCGGACACTTTTGTATCGGCACCATGCACACAAAATCACCCGGAGAAACCTTTGCCCGCCTGCTGGGATTGTTTCCTCCTGAAATCAGGGATTCGATGGCTGCAGCCACGCTTTCCCTCGTACAGTTCATTCTGGTGCAGGTACTGGTCAGAACAAATGACGGCGGCAGGCAGGCTGTCCGGGAATACATCGTCATGACTGACGAACTGCGCAATACGCTCTCCGGACAATCCCATGCAACATGGGGACATTACATTGACGAAATCATTCGTCAGGAAAAACGGCGGATAAGGGATCAGGTTCTGACCATGTATCAGAACGACCGCATTGAGAAATCAGAAGCAGCGCTCTTCATCCCGGCCGGAGAGTTCCCCCGATGAAACGCGAAGGCTTCTGGCGGGATGTAACACCACCGCTCAACATTTATGGTGTCCCCCTGCCGTTTACCATGATTTACCTGCTGTTGTTTCCGTATCCGTCAAAAACGACATTCTGGGTGTGCAGCGGCATTCTGCTGTTTTTTATGCTCCTGGGATATTCCGGCTGGACAGTCCGCACCCTCTGTATACGTCTGTACAGCCTGCTTCAGGGTAAGCAGGCATCGGGACGTCCCTGGTGGTACCGACACCGCACAGAATTACCCCGTGAATGGCACGGACCAGAATAGCCCTCTTTTGTCCATCATCCCGGCGTATCACAACGCCCTCATATTTAATCCCCGGAGAACGACATGAAGTCCAGATATCGTACCTGGCTTGCTGTCCCGCCTGAGGAGACAGAAGCCGTAAAAAATGCAGTCCCCCCGTTAAATGGCCGCAAAGCTGTCGCATGGGATCCAGAAAAAAAACTCTGGTATGCCCGGGCGGGTACCGAACTTTCACTGCTGGAGCGCTGGTTACCCCGGCCGCAGGAACTGTCGATGGATGCCGGCGATCCGGTCACCGAATTTGCTCAGGTCCTGGAAAACGCCGGGCTGGTTATTCAGGGATTGCCACAGATGGATGGCGCCATACACAGAGTCGCCACCCGGGATGACAAAAAAGGGGCCAAAAGTGGCGCATACAAGGCCTATCTTGATGGGCGCCCCGCCGGCTGGTACCGCGACTACCGGAGCGCCGATGACAGTCCCACAAACTGGGTATTTTCCGGCGGAGAACAACACGATCCTCTGGCCAGACTGCATCTGCGGGCATTCGCTCAGCAACAGCGCGATGATAACGCACGTAAACTGCAGCAACAGTACAACAAACAGGCCCGGTATGCCCGCTCCTATATTAACCAGTTACCACAGGCAACAGAGCATGAATACCTGACCCGAAAAGGGATCCTTGCCGCACCGGGCGTCCGTCTGAATAACAAGAATGAACTCGTCATCCCTTTCAGTAACAGCCGGGGAGAAATACGTTCATACCAGCGTATTCCTGTCACCGGCGGGAAGGATGCCCGCATTCTGAAAGACTCAGAGAAAACCGGTAACTGGTTCACCTTCGGAACCCCGGAAAATGGCCGTCCCCTGTTATTTGCGGAAGGTTACGCAACTGCAGCCTCCCTGCACGAAGCCACCGGCCTTCCGGTTCTGATGACAGTTGATGCCGGCAATATGATTGACGTGGCAGAAAATGCCCGCCAAATCTGGACTGACAGCCCCTTTGTCTTCTGTGCCGACAACGACCATCAACGGAAAATTAACAAAGGTGTTTCAAGTGCCCAAAAAGCTGCCGCAAGCACGCATGGCGAAGTCATTATTCCGGCCTTTACGGAGGCGGAAAAAGCACAGGGACTGACCGATTTCAATGACCTGGACGCCAGCAGGGGACGGGACGCCTTTCAGCGAGCCATGAACGCACAGTTAGAATATATCGGTATCCCCACGCCCAACAATGACACTACTGACCGCCGTGAAGCTATCGTGATCGGCAACCTGATATTCACACCGGTAAAAGATGAGAAGCCACAAGTGTCCCCTGATAACAGACAGAGCACAGCCCCTGAACCGGCAGTGTCGGAACAGAATCATCCTTATGACATCCCTGCAGAAGAGACAGACAATCAGGCATATGAAGATGACTATGCAGCATATGCATCCCTACAGTCGGTAACTGCAGGGACAGCCTCCCCGAATGAACCGCAGGTGAATGCTGTTTCTGCCATTGACAGCAACGCAAAGAATACCTCTGCCGCCACCACTGACGACCGAAATGTATTAGCACAAGAACCCAATGCTGACGCCACGGTTACGACCACGGCTCACGACACCGGCACAGCAGAAACAGATTCACCTTCTGAACCTGCAGAGATTCAGCCAGTGCAGCAGGCCAGTCCTGAACCATCGGCTAAAGATAAACCACAGGAGAACGTAGTGTCTGCTACTGATAATGACGCAGAGAACACCTCTTCCGCCACCACTGCCCTCCGGAGTTACGACACACCGGAAACATCCGTCTCCGACGCAACCGGGACACAGCACACCGCCACAACGCAACCTGAAGAACCACAGCTGGTCTCCATGGGCAGCGCTGACGACTGGAGCGCATTTGCGGAAGACCTCAATGCTGATGCTCCGGGGAATGCCACTGTTCACAGCACCGACAACGCGGAGACAAAGACACTTTCTGAACCTGCCGGGATGCAGCCTGTTCAACAGGCAACCCCTGAACCAACGGAAGAAAATAAACCTCAGGAAGAGGGCGTTATGTCTGCCACTGATACAGGTGAAGAGAGTGCCGCTGCCGCTATCGATGACGACCTGAACACAGTTGCGGAAGACCTCAATGCTGATGTTACTGTGATGACCACAGCTCACCACACCGATACAGCAGAAACAGCCTCACCTGCTGAACCTGCAGAAATTCAGCCCGTACAGCAGGCAACCCCTGAACCAACGGCAGAAGATAAACCGAAGGAAGAGCGTCCAGTGTCTGCCACTGAGACCAGCACAGCGAATGAAACAGCCCGCCCTGAAACAGCATCGCTTTTCAGCCGCCTGCGCCGTTTTCTGACCGGTGGAAAATCACATACCGCCGAACCTCCCGTTATTCAGGAGAACAAGCTTACGGAGGCCGAAACTGCGACAGAGGCCGCAGCACCACCGTCACCACCTGAAACCAGCCCGGAAGACACATCGTCAGCAGAACCGGACACGATTATCTTTGCGCCCCGCCGGCCCAACAGTCCGCAGCGGCACAACCTGGACGAGATTATTAAAAATCTTACATACGATGAGTTACCCGACAATACTGCGCTCTGCCGCGTCGACGGCGAACCGGCATTCCTGGATAAACTCAACCGTCTGGAAATGGTGGATGGTGCCAGCGCTGATGACAAAAAGGTCCTGGCTGCCCTTGCTGTGGCCACCAACTTCTATGGCGGCGTTATCGAGCTGACCGGCAGTGATGCCTTTAAACAAAAAGCCATGCAGCTGATTGTCGAATATGACATCAAGGTTCGCATGAAACTCCCGGTCCAGAGGGCTGCGCTGGAAAAACTCCGCCAGGAGAAAGGGATGGCGCATGATGCCATCGTCACCCACAGACCCACGCCGGAACTCAACCGCCTGTCACCGGAAGAGACAACAATGGCACAACCGGCCCCCCCTGTGTCACCGAAAGCAGAAACAGAGCAAACTGCAGGCAGTACGGCTGAAACACCGCATCCGGAAGCGCCGGTCACGGCAAAAGCTGAAGCCCCCCGAGCCGGCACACCGGAACAACCAGCCGCCCCGTCATCGTCAGCAGGAAACGTCGCTGTCAGTGCACAGCCACAGCAACCCGACACACCGGAGGAAGAGCCCCCCGGCAAACTCAGACCCGGTGAAAGTGTGACTGCCGTCCTGACAAACTACGGAGAAAAAGAGTATGCGCCCGGAAAAGGGCGCTGCTTTTTTGTGGAGCTCACCAACCGCAGTGGCAAACGGGAATACTGGGGAAACGGCCTGGAAGAACTGGTCAAAAACCACCAGAAAGGCAACCCCGTCACACTGACGCTGCAGGCGAGAGAAACATTCCGGCTGTCCGGTGAAACACGGGATCGCATCCGTAATATCTGGGCCATGACTCCTGTCAGTAACGGCATTACCGTCGATAATGACCATCCTCATGCTGGTCAGCATATCCTGGAATTTCCGATGAAAACATTCAGTCAGGTAATGTCACAAATGCAACAACACTGGCCACAGATAATGCAGGAAGTTCGCTCCCCCAAAAATCCTCCCAATAATCTGTACATTGGTGAAGACAGGCAACCTGCATCAGCACCTCAGGATCAATCAATGCGACTCCCCCTCGCTGGTAATGCCCCCAATGAACTGATACCAGCCATCGCCTCTGCCGATAAGGACAATCGTCAGTTGAATCTTCTGCTGGTCCACAGCGCAGATGAGCATCTGCAGGGCGTGGTCCGTCTGAACGGCACCCTCTACCCGGCACTGGCCACCCCGACAACAAACAACCGTCAGCTGGTCATCAATGCACTGACGGATAACGGTCTGCAGTTTGCCGGTTACGGTGAGGCCATCAACCGGGATGCTGACGGCCCTAAGCGTCCGGCCCCACAAATGATGCAGTTTCACCTGAAGCAACAGGATACGCCGTTGTTTGCCGCCATCCATAAACCGGAAGAGCAGCCGGACAAGCTTTTCCGCTCTCTGGGTTTTGCGCAGACCTGGAAAGAATGGTCTGACAGCCAAAAGGCGGAGGACAGGCAGGAAAAAACTCTGCAACAGGCACAATCCCACAGCCCCGGCCGATGAGCCGGTAAGGACGACCATGAACATGAAAAAAACGCTGCTGGTCATACTGACCGGCATCACCCTGGCATCACCGGTGGCAGGTGCCGCCACCTGCCGGGCGGGGGCCGCTGCCGAAGCCGGCAGCAGAGCCGCCTGGGAGCGGGCGCGCACAGCCAGCCAGGCATGGTCACAGCGGGAGAATGACGTCGCCTCTTCCCTGCAGTCCTGCCTGTCCCGCATCAAGGACGTCAGCATCACTCTTCCGCAATTCCCCAGCCTGGACAAAATCCTTCGCGATCTGGAAAACCAGGTCTGTGATGCCGTCGTGGATCGGGTGAATGAACATCTGCCGGGGAATATCGACCCCTGGAAAGACTATAACCTCTGAACAGGAGCACCATGAGCGAAGCACAACCCACCTCCCCTGTCTCACCGGAAGCGGATAACAGCGGAGATATTTATAAACAAACGCTCAGTACCATTGCACAGTCAGAACAACGGGCCGCACTGGTTCCCGGACTGGTCAGGGCCTTGCTGTGTAGCAGCGCAGCTCTCGTCATCAGTCTGACCGGCAATATCATACAGTACTGGCATAACAGCAACGTAACGCGTGAATACTTTGCCACCGACAATGGCCGGCTGGTCCGCCTGGCCCCCACCAGTCAGCCAGCCTGGAGTCAGAGCGACGTCATGACGTTTGGCAGCATGACGCTGAGCGAAGCTTTTAATCTGGATTTTGTCCACTACAGGAAACAAATCACGACACTGGCCCCCCGCTTTTCCGAAGCCGGTTTTGCCGGCTATGTGAATGCTCTTCAGGCCTCCAACATTCTGGACACCATTAAAAAGGAGAAATTTAACCTCACAGCCACCATCGGGGCCGGCACGCTGGTGAATCAGGGCCAGATGGAAAACGGCATCTGGTTCTGGAAATTCCAGTATCCGGTCAGGATGCGTCTGGTCGGTCAGACCAGCACCCGCCCCGAGCAGGCCTTCACCTTTGAAATCACTGTCCGGCGCGTGGACCCACGAATCAAACCCGGCGGCATGGAAATCAGCCAGATGGTTTCCCGTAACGCCGCAGCAGGAATCTGAGACTCATATCATGCAAATACATCATCTTCTTGGCGCACTGCTTATTGTGTGCGGCACTGTCACGGCTGCAGATAACCCGGGCTGGCAGAACGCACGAACCCCACAGGCTGGCGGAAAGACAGGACAGACTCCCGGGAGCGCCCCCGCAGGCGGCCCCCCGCCAGCCACACAACTCACAGGCCCCCTGCCGCCACCTGCCTCTCCTCTTGTTCAGGAAGCCGCATCACTGGATTCCCCCCTGAATGCAGGTGAAATTCGGGAACTGCGGGGACGAATGGCCGATAACGAACGGGCCATCAGCGCACCTGTCACCAGTGTGGTGCCCCGTATCAGCTCCCTCACGGTAAATCTGTCACCCGGGGCCAGTCTGCCGCTTGTCCGAACCGCACTGCATAACGTCAGCGTGGTAACGTTCACGGACATCAACGGCTCCCCGTGGCCTCAGTCGGATCCGCCTTATAACGCGGCACCCGGTCACTTTGATGTGCAGTTCAACGGCAATATGGTCTCCGTCACTCCCCTGCGCGCCTGGGCTGCAGGGAATGTAACGGTCTACCTCAAAGGACTGTCTGTACCGGTCATTCTGAATATCACCAGTGGTGAAACCGACACCAATACCCTGAGTCAGGAGATCGACAGCCGTCTGGATCTGCGCATTCCCCGTCAGGGACCTGCCAGTCCTGTAGTAGCCGTACCATCAGAGAAGATTGCCCTGCATGATGCCACTCTGCAGGCCTTTCTGGACGGTGTTCCTCCCGATGATCCCACCGTGCGTCGGCTGAAATTCTCCGGAAATGTTCCGGACACCACCATCTGGCAGCACGGCGATGATCTGCTCGTGCGATCGCGGGCCATGCTGCGGGATGAATTTGAACAGACGCTGGCATCTGCTGACGGTACGCGTCTGTGGAAACTGCCGGTGACCCCCTTACTCACCTTCTCCGTGAATGGTCAGTCCATTCACGTCACCCCTGAACTGGAGTAAATCATGAGCGCAGAACAGGACACAGCCGCAAAGTCCGGCAAAAAACTGTCAGCCCTGCTGGTTCTCGGGGGCGTGATTATCATCGGGGGCGGATACCTGCTGCTCACCTGGCTTTCCCCCGAAAACAGCGCATCGCTCTCGTCAGTCAATATCAACAGCACGACAACAGGCAGCGGGCGGACCGTGGTGGAGTCACAGCACTACCGGGATTTACTGCGTGCTGACAATGAGCGCGGGGCCGCAGAAGCATTACGTAATAACCAGACGTTCATCGCCAGTCTGCCCAGGGGACTGGATACTGATCACGGAAAGAATCAAAGAAGGGATACTCAGCCTGCTGACCAGGCCGAGGGTTCTGGTCAACCATCAACGCCCCCTCAGGCAGATCAAACAGCCCGGGAAAAACAGCGGGAAGCGTTACAAAAACTGCTTGCCCGCATCAACACACAGCATCCTGACGCCCGCCCCCCGGTAGTGGCGGCTGCAATGTGGGGCACCACTGGTGCTCCCGGGATAAGCTCACATGCCTCACCACCCGGTACCGGCACATCACCACAACCACGTCTGCAGGAGGCCAGTCTGGCAACCCCGGCAGCTCGTACAGGGATACAGCTGATACCGGCACTGACCCGCGTACCTGCCTTCATTGATACGGAAGTGGACTCTGACAATGCTGTCTCCCGCGTGGTGGCCTCCGTACCTGCCGGCCCATGGGCCGGGGCCGTCCTCTACAGCCAGGACGCCAGACTCGCCGGCAAGGGAATGGATATCCACTTTGACCGGATGATGTGGCGGGGCATGTTTCTGAAAGTCAATGCATATGCCCTGAATGAACATACCGGCATGTCATCCGTGGCCAGCGACGTGAACCACCGCTGGTTTAAGCATATCGTTCTGCCGTCTGTGCTCGGTGGGGTGGGCAGTGTCGGGAGTCTTTACAAAGACGCCAACACACAGGTCATTCAGGGAAACTACGGCAGCATTACCGGCAGGGTGGGAATGCCTGATGGAGAGGCGCTGGCTGGCGTCATTGCAGGCGGCATGGCCGAACGGGGCAGTCAGTTGCTGACCCGCCAGGCGGAGAGCGAACCTTACCGGCAGGTGACAGTGTCACGCGGAGAGGTTGTCTCCATTTTGTTTGTTGAGCCGGTCATGAGCAACGATATCATTCCCCCCTCCTCCGGCACTGCCCCTTCTGTGCCACCGCCCTCCGGACGCCCGCTCACCCAGGAAGAAGCAGAGCGTCAGGCGTCTGACAGGATCCAGGCAGCTGTCATACGTAAACAGAACGAAATGCGGCAACGTTACGGAATACAACAGGAAAGTCATCCATGAAAAACGAACATGAAGATCCCGGCAGTTTTGGCGAAACAACGACACCGGCATCCGGCAAATCCTTCCTGAAACGCCAGTATATGGGATACAGCCTGCCAGTCTGGGCCGGCTGTGTCCTCATCATCCTGGCCGCAGTCTGGTACAAGTTTCTGCGGACACCCTCAGAGCCCCCTGCAGATGCAGGCTTCGCTGTCACACCGCCCGCAGCCGAAAGCTGGGCAGAGCCCATGCCCATGACGGAGACCGGGAGCGGAAACACCATGTCCGCGCCTCCTGTCACCCCACAGGCAGACATGCAGCAGCTTGCCCGTGACCTGAAAGCAGAGCTGGACAGGCGGGATGAGGAAATCCGACGTACCCTGACCATGCTGAAAGAGAGCATCACAACCCTTGGCGACACCATACGGAAAGATGAGGCCTGGGCACAGGAAACCCGTCAGTTGCTTGATGAAACCCGTAAGCAGGTGCATGCCCTGCAGATGCAGGGACCACTGCAAATCCCGACCGGGAATAACGGCCAGTCAACGAAAACCCCGCCTTCCCGCCTGCAGGGCATGAAAATCATGTCGGTGGAAAAAGGAATGGCCTGGATCCGCTGGCAGGGTAGCGCCTGGGCAGTACGGGAAGGTGACAGGCTGGGGAATATCACCATCACCCGGATTGAACCGTCCAGCCGCTCAGTCATCACCTCTGCCGGTACATTACGATGATGAGCATTGATGCCCTGACAGCCATAGAGAACTTTGCCAGCGGTATATTCAGTGCAGGCATGGAGTTTCTCTTCACCTGGGGAGAGCTGCTGGGGATTATCGGCCTGATTGGTCATCTGATGCGCGCCCGGGCAGAAGGGCGTCACAGTATGGGACCGGGAAAATTTATCGCCGGTATCGTCATCTGCGGCATGCTGGTCGCCCTGCCATCCTTCATCAATGCCGGGGGTACCCAGATGGGATTCAGGGCTGATTCCTTCGGCCCTATCGCTTATGTACAACCAACCACCTTTGGTGCCGCTGCCGGTGCCGCCAATGCCATGCTCTCACTGGTAAAACTGGCCGGAGTGGGGTTTGCCATGAACGGCATTTCCATCTGGCGTAAATCCCTGCTGGACGGGCATACCGCCCTGAGCAGCAGTGAGTCCATCAGCAAAGGAAACGTCAAGTTTGTTGCCGGCGTTCTGCTGGTTTTTATCGATCGCGTCATCGATGCCTCTCTGGCGAGTCTTGGTCTCGCCTTCTGATCCACATTCATTTTCAGTAAATCAGTCTGTTAGTTAAGGAGACACTATATGTCACGATTCCGTGCCATGACAGCACGTCTGTGCGCTGCATTTATTTATGTTCAGTTATACCTGGTGGCCTGCCGTGACCGGCTGATACGCCTGTTACTTCTGCTTCCCGTGATACTGCTGCCCCACACAGCGATGGCAAACACCCTCTTCGATATGATCAAAACCGTTGGTGATGGTGCAAAAGGCTCCAGCAGTTCATTTGTGGCTATCGGTCAGGTTATTGGCCTGGTGCTCTTTATCGGCGGCCTGCTTGGCCTCAAACAAATCGGTAAAAAACCCGGTGCAGGGCTGGCCTGCCTGCTGTCAATTCTGGTCGGCCTCTGCCTTGCCGTCGTACCGGAACTGATGGGCAGCGGACAGAAAACGCTCGGTCTTTCTCCGGTTTCAATCAGTTAATCCGCAAAGGCACCGGGAAACCGGTGCCGTCTTCACACAATGAGGAGGACCAGACCATGTCCTGTGAACTGCCCCCTTTCACCCTGCTCAGAACAGAGCACGGCAACGTGATTGCCCGCGACAACCGGGATAATCAGGAGTTTGTGTTTGCAGAGTGTTATTCCACCGCCATCGCAGCACTGATTCTGGCTGCCGTCACCCTGTATACAGAGAGAAAAACGTATGAACAAAACACCGCCACTCATCGCCCCGGCCCGGGAACGCTGGCTTTTCCCGCTCCCGCAACCGGACACGGTATTCAGCGGTGAAGCCCTGTTACCACCGCCAGTGCTCTCAACAGAGGGACGCTGCCCCTGCTGTCGCAGGACCGTCACTCACCGCTTCATTCTGGAGGATTCATGGCCATTACAGCAGATGGCTGACACCTGCCGGGATACGGTCGTCCTGCTGGAAAAAAACCTCACCCGGGTGATGCGCCTGAAAAAACATCCGGTACCGGAAAACGCTGACGAAAAAAAGAAACACACCCGAACCCTGCAGGATGCGGAGCGGTCCCTGGCACAGGCCCGCCTGTCGGCCAGGCGACTGGCCCTGCGTCATGTGGAAAAGTCACAAATCGTCACAACAGATGCACTCAGCGAAAATGAAAGTGAACTGCTGCAGCCTGAAGGCCCGCCCTTTCATCTCTGTGCCTTCTGCCACGCCTGGCACTGCCTGAACGGCTACGCTGCCGCACAGGGGGTGATGGTCTGGCTCCCTGATTTGCATCCGGCCTCGGTAGTTGCTCTCAATGCACGGGCACTGAAGGAAATTTTCAGCGATGAGCGTAAGCGTGTCAGACAGGGACGGGCCGTACTGAATGCCCTGGTACAGAACCGTCTGGCCGTTGAGGAGAAATTTCGCACCTGGCGTCCGGCGGATTTTGCTGATGCACTGCGCCGCTGGCCGCCGGCACAGCGTAAAACGTTGAGGGAGAAAATGGACGGGGTGGCGCTCATTCTGATGCCAGATTCGTTTCCTGACAAAAAGTACGTCATGTGACACACACCGCTGCCGGTGACGTTCTGCCGGCCCCAACTGACAGAGGAACAAAAAATGGATACCCTCACTGCCGGATATCAGTTTTCCGCAGATGCATTCCGGCGCTTTATTATCCGGACGCTGACTGACGATATTCCGCCTGACGGAGATGAAAAAGAGATTGCCCGGTTCATTCTCCGCCACCCGGCATTTAACGGCGGCTGGCTGCTCTTTCTGGCTGCAGAAATTCATGAAAGATCCCGTACCCATAACAGCATCACCGTCACAGTGAGCGTCGATAACTATCTCTCATGGATGGATATTGCCGTGTCCGGTCTCCCGGAATTACCGGATATGCCCTTCTGTGATTTTTTCATTCGCCGCCAGCAGTTTATTTATCCGGGTGTACCCCCGACAAAATCAGGAGAAGAATGATGAAAATTCACCGCATATCCCCGGAGACGCTTATAACACTCATCCTCGCACACCTGGCCGGAAAAGCTGACAGTACCGCCAAAGAAGAGCACCGGCTACTCCGTCGGTTCCTTCGGGATGATGACGGCAGGCTGGCCGGCATACTGCTGAATATTGCCGGAATACTTCAGTTCAACAGGGAATTAAGCGCCCGGCATAATTATCCGGCCACACCCCTGACTGAATTTTCATTAAGGAAACGGGGAAAACAACTGCATCTCTGTCTCTGCAGTCTCCGTTTCTTTTATATCCCCCCTGTATTTATACGAAATGAAAGAAGAAAATGTATTGTTGTACATATTAATAAAATCACTTATCCGCCAGTAAATTCACTACGCTGACAGCGTGTTTCCACCTTATTACATTTTTATTATTTACTGTAATCACACAGAAATACGCACCTGCCCCTCAACAGATTATTTATTTTCTCTGCTGTTTTTTCATGCCACATCCCCTGCTGTGGCATCAAAAAATATCAGACCGTGATGATTCATCCTTACCGGAGTGCTCCATGCCATGAATATCAACCGCATTATTTTTGCCATTGAAGACTGTATCAGTACCCTGTCACGGTATTCCGTTTCCGCATTCTTCCCCGATTACTGTGATCTGCACACCGTCATCGGTCTGGACCAGCAGGACCGCGAACGCCGCCCCTGGCTGAAAGCCCCCTACATTGCCACCACAAAACAGGGGTATTACCTTTCCGTCTTTGAAATCAGCGGTGCCCTGAAAGAAATGGATGAAAACCCGGACCTGACAGCCCCCGGCACACTGGAATCACTGATTACAGCGCTGGCAGAGCGAATGAACACTGCCTATAAAAACATCGGTCACAAAATCAGTTTTGTTTTCGAACGCGATCCGGAGCGTGGAAGGGATGAAATCGAAGCCATGCTCTTACCCCAGCGAAAATCCATCGCACGCACGGGGATCCTGCTTCAGGACGTTCTGGATGAAAAAGTCACCACGCTCACCCCCTGGCTTGTCCGGGAACGCTGCTGGCTGACCGTCTGGAGCTCTGAAGAACTGCTGAGCCGGACCGATCGCAAGGACCACCAGACCCGTATCAGGAAACTCGCTGAACACGCTCCGCCAGCCCGATTTGCGCAGGATCCATGGCGCTGGACACTTTCCGCACTCAAAATACGGCATGACGCCTTTCTGGACACGCTGGAGCAGGCCCTGACACATGATTCTGATGGTCTGCTGGTTCGCCTGATGGATATTCATGAAGTGGGACGGGAAATCCGCCGTCAACTGGAGCGCAACAGCACACCTGCAGTATGGCAGCCTCATCTGCCTGAAGATGCCCGTCCTGCCGGCTGGCGACAGGGCGAGGATACCTCTGTATTCCACGCACCGTCGCTGAATCTGCAGTTATTCACCACACAGCCTGAAACACACGGCAGCCTGATAAAGGCCGGTGACCTCTGGCACGGTATGGTCGCCATTACCCTGCCACCCCAGAATCTGCGGACATTCAACCAGCTGGTCAGGGATGTGCCCCGCGCAATCCCCTGGCGTATCCGGATGGATCTGATGCCCGGCGGCATGAAGGCGCTTGGGGTCAAGAAAACCCTGCTGACCTACAGCAGCTTTATTTCCCCTCTCCGGCCCATGTATGACTCGGTGATGATGCTGAATGACATTAACAAACATGATCCGGTCTGTATCATGACCATTGTTGCCACCACATGGGGAAACAGCCGGGAAGTCTGTACCCGCAACCAGGCTCTCCTGAAATCTGCGCTGGAAGGCTGGGGAGTATGCGGCACAACCACCACCTTCGGTGATCCGAGACGTGCCTGGGTGAACACGGTTCTGGCGGCCTCCCACGGTTCCGGTCCAGTCCCCCTTTACCCGCCCCTTTCACACGCCCTTTCCCTGTTTCCCCTGAACAGGGCCGGCTCTGTCTGGCGGGGACAGGGAAATCTGATGATGCACACCGAAGACGGCTCTGCATGGGAGGTCGCGCTGGCATCGTCACAACAGAACAAGCACACGGAACTGACGCCCGGCGCACCCGGTCTGGGCAAATCGGTACTCATCAACGCACTGTCGGAGATCCAGATAGCCTCAGCCCAGAAGAACCTGCCTTTCATTGCCTATATCGACAAGGGATTCAGTGCACAGGGACTGGTACAGCTTATCCGTGACAGCCTGCCGGAGCAGAGAAAGGACGAAGCCGTGGGGATCATTCTGAGCAATGATCCGGAACACACCCGTAACCTGTTTGATGTGATGTACGGTGCTAAAAAACCCGCCACCCCGGAAAAGAACTTCATGGTATCTGTACTCTGCGCACTGTGCGTGGATACCGGCACCGGTCAGCCCTGTAATCCCGGTGACACCCGGCAAATCATAAGCAACCTGGTGGATCTGGCCTTCAGGGAGTATGGCGAAAACAACCCCAGACTGTACCGTGCAGGAACAGAGCCCCTTGTGGATCTCGCCCTGGAAGAGAGTGGCATCGCAGAACAACATGACGCTGGATGGTGGAATGCTGCCACCTGGTTTGAAATCAGGGACATGCTGCATATGGCTGGCAATATCCCCGCAGCCCAGCGGGCACACTACCAGGCCATGCCCCTGCTGGCTGAAATGTCCGCCCTGCTGGGACAGCCATCCATCCGGGATGTGTTCGGCACAGTTCAGCGCGATAACTCAGCAGAATTGTTACTGGACTACATCCGCCGTGCCCTCGATCAGGGACACAGTGACTACCCGATGATGTCCGGCTGTACCCGGTTTATGCTCAGCCCCGACACCCGCGTCGTGGCCGTTGATCTGAACAATGTGGCCGGTGACAAGACACCTGCCGGGCGTCTGCGCACTGGCATCATGTACCTGCTGGCAGGACAAATCGCCGGCGGGGATTTTGTCCTGCCGCAGTATCAGGAGGAAATACGGAAAAATCTCGACCCACGCTACCATGAGGTGATTTTCCGCCGCATTGAACAGCTTGATCAGGAGGTCAAGACCAAAGTCTATGACGAACTGCACAATGCAAAAGGGATCAATTTCATCTGGGAAGCCCTGGACACCCAGGAGCTGGAGCAGCGTAAGTTCGGGATACGCACAGTGCTGAGCACCCAGCTATTGCAGGACTATCCACCGGCAGTTCTCAAATCCGCCAACACCCTCTGGTTGCTGCGTTACCGCCCTGACGAAATTCCGTTTCTGCGGGATAATTTTGGTGTCCCTGAAGTCACCCTGCGGCGCTTCCTGAAAATGCCGGAAGGGGCTGCACCGGATGGCAGCGGTGTCCCGGTACTGGCTGTGTTCCGTGTAAAAAACGGTACGCTGGCCCGGATCCTGAAATTCACTCTCGGTCCACTGGAGCTGTGGGCACTGAATTCCTCACCCAAAGACAGCGCCCTGAGACGTGCGCTGACGCAGGAGCTCGGGTCACTGCGGGCACGCCAGATCCTGGCAGAAAACTTTCCCCGTGGTTCAGCCACCTCACTGATAGAACACCGCGCCCGTACACATGACAGTGAAAACGTCATCCATGATCTGGCTGCAGAACTCATCCGTAAGCAGGGATATCACCTCTGATGTACAGCATACACATCACTCCCCGCTGCCGGCGTCCTGCACGGGGACAGGTCTTCCTGAAAACGCTGCGCGTGGACGGTGACAGTTTCAGCTTCACCCTGCCGTCCGCCTGCTTCACGCTGCGTCCCTCCCCCAATCCCCGGGTCATTTTCGCCAGTGACAGACGGGCTGACGGGGAAATGAGTGGCGTTCGCCTGGCTCTGCCCGGAGAGACAGGCACGCTGATTACAACGGCCACCTGGCAGGTCAACGTGCCGGAGCGGCCTCCTTTTGATATACAGCATGTCATTCACTGGCTCCTGCCCTCGCCTCTCACGGCGCTGATGTCCGACAACACCTGGCTGTGGCCGGATAGCCCCGGCACACCGGCACTGACGGCGGGAGACTGGCCGGTAATGGAAACCGATACCCCGACGCTGAAACGCGTGAAGCGTCGTACCTTCACGCTCATCGATAACCGCAACCGTCAGGGATGGATCACCCGTCGCTTCCAGTGCTTCCCGCTGGCTCCGCTGCCGGAATCACACAGTCACCGCGTACCAGACATCCTGTATCCCCTGAAAACGGAGAAAAAAGAATGCAAAGACAACCAGCAACCACACTGCTTGCACTCCTGGTAGGCTGTGCGGTTATCCCGTCCACCCACGCCTATTCTGTGACCGTAGTGGCCAGCCAGCCTGTCACCACACAAATCATGCCGGAGCTGGCCGCCATTCAGGGCGTGATGGCAGAGATGGTCCGTATGCAGACAGCCACCGGCACAGCCATCAACCAGAGTTCAGAGAAGCTGGCCTCTGTCATCGCACAGGATGGGCAGGCCACCCGTCAGCAGATGATATTCAGTAATGAAACCCGCCGGCTTGAGGAAGCCCGGAAGAGCTTCAGCGTGCCGGACTCCATCTGCAGTGAATCCGCCTCAGGAGTTGCAGCTGAAAGTCGCCGTGCAGCAGCGTCTGCGGCTGCACGTCTGAGTCAGGGAGGAGGCGTCAGCAGTAAACCCATCCGTGAACGTCTCTCCCGGGCAGCAGACTCACCAACCCGCGAGGCATATGACAGTGCAGGCATTCATGCCGGTTACTGCACGGAAGCTGAATATGCCCGCTTTGGCGGAACCGATGTCTGCCCTGCCGTGGGCGAGCTGCCGGGCGGAGACAGCCAGGTGCGATCGCTCTATCAGGGTGCAGGCACAGCAGATACCCCTGCCGCCCTCACCTGGGATCAGAAACAGATTGATGCTGCCACGGCTTACATGAAAAACACCGCCAGACCGTCAGCGGGTCGTGCCCCGGGGAAAGGTGAAGTGGGAACACAGACCGGGCGCACGTATGTGGGCCTGCAGAATGAATACAACGGCATCATCGATGCCGCTTCTCATCCGCAACTGTCACTGATAGCTGACAGTACCCCTAATGAGGCCACCCGTGGAGCGCTGACTGAAGCCCTGCAGTCACCATCCGCTGCGGCATATTTTGACCGGACCGCATCATCAGAGGCCCGCACCCGTGGTCACATGAGCCAGCGGGAGTTTGAGGCCTTTGAAGCTGGCAGACGCTATGCAAACACCGACTGGCAGCAGGATCTGCAGGGCATGGAAGGCGATAACCTTCTCCGTGAACTGCTGCGCACTACCGCCCTGCTGAACTGGCAGATGAACGACCTGAAAGAGCAGATACGCCAGGGTAATGTTATCGCCGGGCAGCAGCTGGCACTGGCGGCACGACAGTATTACGGACAGCGTCTAAGTGAACTGTCACAGGCCATGAGCCAGGGGAGCGTAAGATGAGAGACGACAACAGCACCGACGAAAAAAAACCGGCCCCCCATCTCCGCCGCATCGGTGACATCGGGATAAACCTGTTCGCACCACTGGCAGAAACCCGGTGGATGCTGCGCAGCTGCCGCCATATGCTGGGCCAGCATAAAACGCGCCTGAAGCGCCTCATGCCCGACCGGCAACCGGAGAGTCCGGTCTGTATGACCTGGGAAGAAGCCGTCAGGGCCAGTGGCCTTACGGTCAACGAACTGGATCGGCGTCTGCGACGTCGCAGGATGTTCTGGCGGACAGGATTCTGGCTGATGATGATACCGGTACTTCTGCTGTGCGGCATGGCCCTTGCTGCCACAGCGCTTCCGGCCATCACCCTGATACGTATACTGGCCTGCCTGTTACTGATGAGTGCCATTGCAGCACTGTGTGCCTCAAAAACCCTGATTGTGTCATACCGCCTCTGGCAACTGAATGAACGGCGGGTCAGCGAGGACGAACAGGGCACCTTCCCCGATTACCTGCAGGCCCGGCACGGCTGGAAACAGGCCACATGGCTGGCCATTACCCACCGGCAGTACTGACCGTCCGGTCTGCAATTCCTTTTCCTCATTCCGGAGGCTGATGCCCTGCATCCCTTCGGTTCCGGAGTTATCGTGAAAATCATACCCAGAGCACTGAGTGCGGGTCTGGCGCTGGCTGCCGTACCTGCACAGGCATTCGTCACCTATCAGGACATTGTGAGCGCCGCCACCAATCCGGATGACCTGTCGCGCCAGGCACTGGTCACCATTTTTGGCGACGTGGTCACAAATCCCCTGACAGCCAGCAGCAACACCATTATCGGTAACCTGTTCATGGTGTTTAACGCAATTATCGCCATTATGGGGATAGTCTGGTTCCTGTTTATTGGAATCCGCCATGTTGTCCGCACCGGCCACCAGGGCAATGTCTTTAACAACGGACGGGACGTCGTCGGAATGCTCAGTATTGTGAGCGGTTTTATGATGATTGTGCCCACCGCTTCCGGCTGGAGCCTGGCACAACTGGTCATGCTCTGGGGCGCATCCATCATGGGCATTGGTTCCGCCAATATCATGGTTCAGACGGCTGCAGAAAACATCGCTGAAGGCTATTCAATGACCGTACAGCCAGTTCATGTCTCCACCCGCACGGCAGCACGGGGAATTCTGGAGATGGAACTGTGCAAACACGCCATGAATGCGGGCCTCGATGACTTTAACCGCACCGCACGTTCATCCACGCCGCCCATGAGCGAATCCTCACGGACAGAGAACGGCAGATATACCGTCACCGTCTCAAATGGCAGCGCCACCTGCGGGAGTGTGAGTCTCTCCGTGAAAGGAAACGGCAGCAACAACCCGTCCGCGCTGGCCCATTTTTTCAATCCCTTCATTGAAACGGAATATCAGGGGGTTCTGACGGCACAGCGCTCCGCCATGGATACCATGCTCCGTGACCTGGACAGCGCGGCACAGGAATTTGTGTCAGCGTACCGGACCCGACGCGACACGGGTAACGGCAACCTGCCGGATATTGAAAGCCGTATTCAGAAGGCTGCCAACCGGTATGAAGAAACGGTGCAGAAGGCCTTGCCAACAGATAACGCAGAAACTGAGCGCAGGGAACAGCTGAAATCCTACCTGACCACCTACGGCTGGGTTGCCCTGGGGGCCTGGTACCAGACCTTTGCCACCGCCAACCAGCGACTGGCAGAGCTGGCCGACCGTGCTCCTACAGTGAGTGGCGTCTCGTCACTGGGCGAAGCCGGGGATACAGAGTTCCTGAAGGAAGTCAAGGGGGCTTACCAGGCACAGTTGCAGAACTCAACGTATACACCGGCTCTGGGAACGATAAAAACGGCGAATGAATACAACAGCGCAAGTACTAGTGATCCCAAAAGTGTGATTCTGGACTCTGTTCGAACTATTAAATTTACGAATTATATCGCAACGGTGTTAAGTGGTTCAGGCAGCACGACAGACCAACTAAATCCCTTGATAAAAATGAAAAATATTGGTGATTACACCATGGTCACGACTGAAACCATCTGGGCGGGTTATACCACCGTCAGGGTACTTTCCACAGCCGGCAGCAACTCCGTTTTTGGTCGACTGGTCAATGCCGTCAGCGGATTATCTGACGCCGCAAAGGCTTTTCTGGAAGCATCCGCACCACCACTCTACTTCCTGCTGTTTTTGCTGTTCTGTGCCGGCTTTTCGTTATCCATTTACCTGCCGTTTATCCCGTTTATCTTCTGGATGACCGGCATCGGCAACTGGATAGTCAGCGTACTGATTGGATGTGCTGCTGGCCCCCTGTGGGCCGCCACCCATCTGGGAACAAGCCAGGACAGGGGAAGCCGGGCTGCTTACGGTTACATCTACCTGATAGACAGCATGATCAGACCGCTGCTGATGGTGTTCGGATTCTTTTTTGCATCGGTCGCCATCGTGGCCGGCGGCACCATTCTGAATGCGTTGTTTGGCGCGGCTCTGGTTAATGTGCAGGCGGACTCCCTTACGGGGTTATTCAGCATCGCTGGATTTTTGCTGATTTATGCCCGAGTCTGTACCACACTGGTTGCAGCCGTTTTTGCGCTTCAGGCTTATCTGCCTGACCATGTAATTAATTTTCTGGGCGGACGTGACGGCGTTAATATGCTGGGGAATATGGTTTCTTCCGTCAAAGATATTATTGCCGGCGGAAACACCAATATACGCAGAACACCTGGCGTCCGTGAAGAAAAACTGAAAAATATTAATGGAGATGATAAGGACGGAATAAAACAATAGAGTAAAAACATCAAAAATAAATAAAGCAGTATTGCCATATTCACCTGAAGAGTCTAAAATATATTCAGGTGAATATGGAGGTTTATTATGAACAAAACAAAAAGCAGATATCCTTCCTGGTGGGCATATTATTACCTTGTTCGCAATGCTTATTTTATATTTGTCATACCATGTTTATCATTTTATGGCATAATAGGAACACTTTTTGTCCACGACAGCAGAAATATACCGTTATTTAGTGACTATATTGTTTCCTATGGCTGTTTATCTTTAATCATCCTCCCATTACTCTGGCTATATCTGAGAACCAGAGCGAAGAAAAAGAAAGTCCTGCAGGTTGTTCAGCAGATAAAAGAAAGCAGTCTCTTTGCGCCGACCAGCGATTATGAGCAACTGTCATTCTCGAAGAGTTGTTATTTCGGGATCGACATTAAAAACGGCACCATGCTGTATGTGCGCATTTATCCGAACAATGTGATGGATGTGATTGGTCTGGATATTCACAACTTTACCCGCACGGTTGCTGAAGACGGCAAGCTGGAAATCCACACTACATATGTGAGTCTGCCGATGATCCCACTGGAAATCTCCGGCATCTCATCAAGGACGCTGGCCAACACCATGCACACCATGGCTGCACGTGGATATGAGTACAAGGAACGTTTCCCGCAGATGATTCGGTATCGGGTTAAAGAGTGGGAAAAAGTTGCCGGTGTGCCTGTTGCAGAAGTATTTTGAGGTAGCTATCAACTGTTAGACGATAATCCGTCAGCCGGTTTTCTCTGAACCGGCTTTTTCTTTTCAGGCAGAATGCCTGTCTGCCGTCCCTGTATCAGACTGTAATTAGCACAATACGGCAATTTGCCGTTCAGTGTATTCAGTCAGGCGTTTCATACCGAACGGGCCTGCCGCGATGCATTACGCGCCATTAAAAAGGAGAATGTTGGTGAATTTTCTCTGCGGGGCGTTTGTGTTCCTGACGGAAAATCGAAGGAGACAGAGAGCCCATGACGAATATTACCGACAGACATACACTTCGCCGCATGTCCTGGTCGGAACTCACCACGGCAGCACAGGACGCAGAATTAAAGCGTGATTACGAACGAGCCAGAATGGTGTGGTCATTCGCCTTACATGTTGCCACAACCACGATTAACAAAAATCTGGCCATAGCTCATATTCGACGCTGCGATACTTTGTTGCATAAATCAAAGGCTGTACCCGGAAACAACCCGGGTGGTTCCGGTCAGCGAGTCTGAGACCTCAACATCCCGGGTGATGATGGTCATTCCGGACTGACGCAGCCGCTGCACATCTGCGGCAATACGTTGAATACCAAGCCAGAACAGACCATCCAGCGCGGTGACAATTAACCCGCTTTCCAGCGCCAGTTTCAGCCGTGCTGTCGGGGCTTTAACCTGCCCGGCTATATCAGTGAAACAACGCGTCGTCATGCCATAGCTGTCCACCCGCCGTATTCGCGTCGCAAGACTGTAACTGAAGCTATCCGGCACGCCGGATAAGTCATTCTGCAGACTGTATACACATCCCCGCTGCCGCTCATTGAATACGACTTTTTTCTGGCTGAGCTGCCATTCCCGCCGCACGCTGTCAATCATCTGCGGTGTCCGGGTTAACAGCAGACGAAACGGCAGCTCAAAACTGGTCACATAATCAACATTAAGTAAGGCAATCCGCAGCCGCTCCCTGGCTCCTGCTCCGGTATCACTGCATTCACGCATGACATCTGCCCACTGGCGCATCAGTCGCGGAGACTCATTCCTGGCCCTGAACTGATATTTCTCAATCTGATAATCAATATGTTCCTGCATACTGTCACCGGATATCTGTTACTATATCATCATGAATATTAGCCTACTGGAATTCATGCGCTGCGTGAAGCATTACATTACCGGAAACATAAACTCAACTTAACGATATTATTCCATAATATAAACGCCGCCTGTTTTTCATGAATAAAAAAGGATGTAATAAAATGATAAAATATATATTCTCTCTCGCTATTATTTTTTCAGGTTCCCTCTGCGCTGCACAGATTCAGGGAAACGTTATCCGCGTTCTTGATGGTGATACACTGGAAATATTACAGGATAAAAAAACTGTCAGGGTCCGCCTGGCAAATATTGATGCACCGGAAAAGAAACAGCCCTTTGGACGCTGGTCTGCCTCTCAGTTAAAAGACCTGGTGGCCGGTAAGCCTGTAACCGTACAATATTTACAGACCGACAGATATAACCGTATTCTCGGCAGAGTCTATACCGCTGACGGCACTGAAGCGAATCGTGAGCAAATCAGGAAGGGAGCGGCCTGGGTATACCCGGACTACAACAAGGACTATACTCTCCCGGCTCTCCAGCGCGATGCCCGTGCCCTTAAACGGGGATTATGGGCAGATGAAAATCCGGTGCCACCATGGGCCTGGAGGAAACAGAATAAAAAATAATCATCTACTGATATGAAGAAAAAAAACATTTCAAAGCAAATAAATGGCAAAAATACAGTATGGGAAAAAATTGCCATTTTTACCGCCGCGTTATTTTTAATATTTGCTGTCTGCTGGTCGTAATAAGCAAAATAACAGAAAGGTGTAAAAATGAACCTGGTTGATGCATTTGTCACTAAAGTGATATCCGGACCGTATGAAGAATACGGAAAATGGTGGGTGGATGTAGAATATATTTCCTGGGGAGTTCCGGGTAAAAGCCGGCTAATGTTTGACTCACGGGAACAGGCACAGGAAGTGCAGGAAGGTTTTCGATTTTTAACCTGAGCATATTTTGTTAAAGGGCAGAAGGCGGTGACCCTCTGCCCTTAAGTACGTTTCCGGGATTATCAGTCAACCAGTTCCCGGATCAGTTCCAGGATTGCTATCACTGCGTTAGCCACAGCAACAACCGCCCTGAGAACGATGATTAACAGGTTAATCATCCGTTTCTCCATCAATGGAGGAAGTCACCGTTGCTTGCTCATACATCGCCTGTCACAACGGCTCTCTGACATTGTTGGATGTAGAGTACCTTCCCCCCTGCCAGAGCACTGAACACAGCACCACCTGTTTGTTCAGCCAGGACTTTAATTCATCCATACACAGATAGAACAGGTTTTAGAAGCAAGGGAGGCACACTGTACAGCGCCAACACAAAGATTATACAGATGCACACATAAAATTCATTTAAAGAAATGAATATTGACAGGCAATCTGAAGTCAAACTAGACAACAGATGTCTGGTGCCATAATATTATGGATGTTGGATGTAGAGTATCTTCCTCCGGTCAGAGCACCAACTCCGCTCCGGAATCACAAAAAACCGGCCTCACCAGTCGGTTTTTTTGTACCTGTCTCCCACCACCTTCTGCCGTTCGCTCTTCTCTGTGAAAATGTCCTGTTGAACTCATTCCTGTCCGGTTATTACCGGCGCTGATTCGCATTCATGCCACCCGACTTAATCCCGAAATTTATCCATTCATCTATGGAGGAATCCCCGTGTCTTACCAACAGACGTCTGCCGCCGAAGATCCAATGGCTATATGGTATATCGTCGGTGCCATATGCCTGCTCTTTGCGATTATCATCTGGCGCTTTTTACCTGAAATCGTCTTCGCCTCCTGCCTGATCCTGCACACACTGTGGGGCATGATTGACTGGGGGCCCTTTCACAACTTTGCCGCCCCCCGTTACAACCTGCTGGCCATCACTGCTAACAACGCGGCAACCATCACTTTCAGCCAGTGGCTGGATGTTATGTCCCGGACAGTGGGGATCCTCTGGCTGATTCTGCTTCCCATGACGCTCGGCTTTCTGTGGATGTGGTTTCAGCATCCGGCCCAGCCCCGCTTCACCCGCAGACCACTGAATATCCACACGCTGCCACACCTGTTTTCATCACTGTCACCGGCGATCGCCCCCGTTCTGGCTGACGGAGACAGCAACAGACTCTTCCACGGACAAAAACGTCCCGAGCGCCGTGTCGCTCTAACCCCGGAAGTCTTTGTGGCGCAGAACAACCTTATCCGTAACATGCAGCTCGATGTTGCGGCCACACGCCAGTGCTTTATGGAGCAACTGGGCCAGCCTCTGACCACCTGGAAAGACATGGCTCCACATGAAAAAGCACTCTTTGCCGTCTTTGGCCTGCAGTTCTTCCTTGGGGACCGGAAAGCGGCTGTTTCCCTGATGAATAACCTCAACCTCTCCTGCAGACTCAAAAGCAAGCGGGACCAGGGGCGTTTCAGCACGCCAGTGTATTCACTGGCCAGAAACGCCTTTATCCGGGTCATAAAAACAGAAGACGCACAACAGTGGCTCAGGCAGCACCGTTACGTTCGCAGCGGTCTTGTCTGGCTTTACGCACATGATTTGCGCCTGACGCCCCCCAACTGGCTGTGGCTCAAGGGCGTTGACCGGACGCTCTTCTATGCCCTTCACCGGGCAAACACCACAAAAGGTTTCATCGAAGGGGCCGGCGTGGTGGCCGTTGCCCGGGCAGAAAATGAAGCATGTCGTCTCGGCCTCCCCTGCCCGGAACCCTGCGTGGAAGAAGCCATTGAAGGGCTGCGCCAGGACATGCTGGGACTGGGGCTGATATGGGATGAACCTCAGCCAGACCGCGATCGCAGACGCCAAATCAGGACCCGCTGGTCACTCACGGATGACGTGATACCGCACCGCCATGATAACGACGAAGGCTCAGACACTGGTGAAACCACCGAAACCCGGCATCCCGCAGATAAGGAAAAAGCACAATGACCATCCACTACACTGCAACCCTGAATAATAAACACCTGTCCCTGACCGCCCTGTACCCTGACGGTAGTCGGGAGGTTATTGCCATCCTGCCGGTAACAGAACTGGGCGCACTGATTAACCGTAATAACAGGCTGATGCACCTGTCCTTCAGCTCCCCTTTTCGCGAAATAACCGAAACGGTGCTTGTTGATACCGTTGATGCAGAACGTCCCGGACATCACATCGGCAGAATGCTCTCAGCGATTGATGCCTGCCTGGATGCCGAATATGCCGGAAAAGGAAAACATCCCTCCCGGAAATATGGCTTCTGGCGGACACTGATGTGTGGCTTTATCGCCGGAATTGCTCTGCCGGCGACAGTTGCAGGTTACCACTGGATGAAGGCAGAGCCCCCTTCCACGCTGGCTTACCCTACATCTCAGGAATGGAGAACTGAACCAGTAACCGACACAGAGACACCACGCCCACATACGGAACATCATGTTAACAGCATCCCGGCCCGCCCGGCTCCCACACAGCAGGAACCTTCTTCTGCCCCCGCCCCGACGGCAGTGACAGAAGAACAACACGTTCAGGCCGCTGAGGCCCGCCGTAATCTGGCCACAGTACTTAAACGCAACGCAGACCGGGGGATGTTCACCATTAACCTGTCCACTGGTCATGAACGCACGCTGTACGCCTTCCTTGACCCCGCATGCATCAACTGCCGTCTGCTGGAACCCGCGCTTAAGCAACTGGCCCGGGAATTCAGCGTGGTGATTTATCCGGTCTCCGTAATCGGCGGAGAGGCCAGCACAAACCGGACTGCGCCACTGCTGTGTGAACCGGACGCACAAAAACGGGCGACCGGATGGCATCAGCTGTATTCCGCAGACGGTGGTATGGCACCCACCGGCGATGCACCGGCTGCACCGGATGAAAAGTGTCTGACCGCTGCTCGTGCTGCCATCGATGTCAATAACCAGGCTTTCCGCCAGTTCGGTTTTGGCGGCACCCCATGGGTGTTATCCGATACCGGCTGGCACCTGCCGTCCGGCATCCTGAAAGACGCCACTTCCGTTCGCCTCTTCCTGAAAGCCACAGATACCGAGGAATATCACAATGAGCCAGCACCACGTTAATCCTGACCTCATACACCGCACGGCCTGGGGAAACCCGCTGTGGAATGCACTGCACAACCTGAACATCATTGGTCTGTGTCTGGCCGGCAGTATCATTACGGCCCTGATATGGCCACTGGCCCTTCCTGTCTGTCTGCTGTTCACCCTGGTCACCTCCGTGATATTCACGCTGCAACGCTGGCGATGCCCCCTGCGTATGCCCATGACTCTCAGCCTTGATGACCCCTCCCAGGACAGAAAGGTCAGGCGAAGCCTCTTCAGCTTCTGGCCCACCCTGTTTCAGTATGAAGCAGATGAAACATCCCCCGCACGGGGGATTTTTTATGTCGGTTACCGCCGTATCAACGATATCGGTCGTGAGCTCTGGCTGAGCATGGATGACCTCACCCGGCATATCATATTTTTTTCCACCACCGGTGGCGGTAAAACAGAAACCACCTTTGCCTGGCTGCTCAACCCTCTCTGCTGGGGAAGAGGCTTTACCTTTGTTGACGGAAAGGCACAGAACGATACCACGAGGACAATCTGGTATCTCTCCCGACGTTTTGGCCGGGAGGATGATATCGAGGTCATCAACTTCATGAACGGCGGAAAATCCCGCAGCGAAATCATTCAGAGCGGCGAAAAATCCCGCCCACAGTCAAACACCTGGAACCCGTTCGCATTCAGCACAGAAGCCTTCACCGCCGAAACCATGCAGTCCATGCTTCCCCAGAACGTTCAGGGGGGAGAATGGCAGTCACGGGCGATAGCCATGAACAAAGCCCTGGTCTTTGGCACAAAATTCTGGTGCGTCCGGGAAAGAAAAACCATGTCCCTGCGGATGTTACGGGAGCATATGACGCTGGAAGGTATGGCAAAACTCTATTGCCGTGGGCTTGATGACCAGTGGCCGGAAGAAGCCATCGCACCACTGAGAAATTACCTGCAGGACGTTCCGGGATTCGATATGTCACTGGTGAGAACGCCGTCAGCATGGACTGAGGAGCCCCGTAAACAGCATGCTTATCTCTCCGGTCAGTTCTCGGAAACATTCACAACCTTTGCCGAAACCTTCGGGGACGTCTTTGCGGCAGATGCCGGCGACATCGATATTCGCGACAGTATTCACAGCGACCGCATTCTGATTGTGATGATCCCCGCACTGGACACATCGGCCCATACCACGTCGGCACTCGGTCGTATGTTCGTCACCCAGCAGAGCATGATCCTCGCCCGTGACCTGGGCTACCGCCTGGAAGGCACAGACGCACAGACCCTGGAAGTCAAAAAATACAAAGGCCGCTTCCCCTATATCTGTATCCTTGACGAAGTCGGTGCCTACTACACGGACCGCATTGCAGTGGAGGCCACCCAGGTACGTTCACTGGAGTTCTCCCTGATAATGACGGCGCAGGATCAGGAGCGAATCGAAGGGCAGACTTCCGCCACCAACACCGCCACGCTGATGCAGAATGCCGGCACCAAATTCGCCGGACGCATTGTCAGTGACGACAAAACAGCAAGGACGGTGAAAAATGCCGCCGGTGAAGAGGCCCGCGCCAGAATGGGCAGCCTGCAGCGCCACGATGGTGTGATGGGTGAGTCCTGGGTGGACGGTAACCAGATCACAATCCAGATGGAAAGCAAAATCAACGTGCAGGATTTGATCAGACTGAATGCCGGTGAGTTCTTTACCGTTTTCCAGGGGGATGTGGTGCCGTCAGCCTCTGTGTATATTCCGGACAGCGAGAAAAGTTGCGACAGTGATCCAGTGGTCATCAACCGTTATATCGCCATTGAAGCCCCCCGACTGGAGCGTCTCCGCCGTCTTGTCCCCAGGACAGTGCAGCGCAGGCTCCCCACACCGGAGCATGTCAGCAGCATTATCGGTGTGCTGACAGAAAAAACCTCCCGGAAACGTCGTAAAAAACACACAGAGCCTTACCGAATCATCGATACCTTCCAGGACCAGCTTAAAAGAACACAAACATCGCTGGATCTGCTTCCGCAATATGATACAGATATCGAATCCCGGGCAAACGAACTGTGGAAAAAGGCTGTGCACACTATCAATAACACAACCAGGGAAGAACGCCGGGTATGTTATATCACACTGAATCGTCCGGAAGAGGAATACTCTGGTCCTGAAGATATACCTTCAGTGAAGGAGATTCTGAATACCCTGCTCCCCCTGGAGATGCTGTTACCTGTACCGGATCTAACTGCATCCCCGCCCCATAAAAAAAATGTCGCTCAGACACCATCAGGTGGAAAACAAGAGAGTCGTAAAAAAAGATTCTGATAACACCTGTATGGCTGATTTTAATAACAACCTTTACGCGATTATTAATCTCCTCCGCTCACCATAGTAAGCGGAGGATTCAGGATTTCAATCCATCACCAGAGGTACAATAAATGTGTATTAGTAGCCCGGAAACAAACTCATGGTCTGTTATTTATCGTAAAAATTCCTGAGAAGATATCAATATCACTTCCCTGACGTTTAAAAATAGTCTTCTGGCAGCCCGGACACTGATGGTGCCCGAAAACTATATGATATGCATACTCAGAAACGGGGAGAGGGTCAGACGATGGGACAGAGAAATACTTGCAGGCTCAAACAGATGGTACAAGTGTTCTCCCGATAATTTCGAAATACTGGGTAAGCTCCCCATAATAAATAAAGTCACAACACTGATAAAATCATAATCTACGGATTTTAATCAGTTAAGCTAAATCAGGATGAACGCTTTGATTATGAATTATACATGAAAACAAATATGGGCAGCACAAAAAATGGTGCCAGGGTTCCCCACGTTCGTAATAGATTCACTTCTATGGATATTGATCCTGCCAGACATGCTGATTAATTTTGCCCTTATTAACATCACAGACAGAAAGAACGAGGGTATCAATACCATTGATGGTAACTGGCAGGCCGATGAAGGACGCCGTTACCGGGATAATGTAAGAATCTATTTTTGAGTATGTCAACATAACCTGAGGCAAAGTACCTCAGGTTCCAGTGTAGTAATCAGCCGACCTGACAGTCTTCTGTTAGCCCTACAGATATGTCGTGGAGCTAACCGCGCATGTCAAAGCCGGATTTTTGAAAATCTCTATAAACTTCCGGATTGTTGAAGGCCGGGAATTTAGCTTTATGGGCTGCTGACTTTATCGCTTCGCAATAGGCTTTATCGCCATTACTGGTTGATATTTTTAACGCCGTGCCATCCCGGGAGAATTCCATATGCAACCTGCATTTTTTCCTTTTCCATCTTTGCGGATCATCAAGTTTAGCATTAATTGCATCCCTGATTCCCCGTGCTTGCTCCCCCCATTCATCCTGATCATCCCAACGTCCTGAACTGCAACTACCCAGGGCTGTAGTTTTATGGCAATTTGAAGGATGTAATGGCGCACATCCCGCCACAAAGCTGACTAAAATAGCCAGCATAACGATTTTCTTTACCCCCATATATTGCTCCTCAATCCATATAGATCTCAGTACCATAGCTCTGTCAGAGCAAAGAAAATCTTAACTAATACAAGTTAAGATTTTTAATATCCACCCCTCATCCCTACATTCCAGGTGATGGTGGCGTCCACTCATTATCCTGAACTGGAGCATAAGATGCGCCATGCCCCCCGGATATGCTTTTCTGTTGCCTGATATATTCGTGGTAATACTGTTCACTACGCTGACGATGTAAATCCACATCCGGGCGACTGATTACAAAGTGCCCATTTCCGGTTATTCCAGCTGCATTATGCCAGGCCACCATTTCCGCAAATACATCATTAAACTGTTGATATGAGCCTTCCGGTTCAAAACCCATTCCTGGCTCACGATCAAACAATACAGGTGCAATCAGATTCAGCTTATCCACCAGTTCATTTCTGTCCTGATGATGGTAGAACACCACACGGTCCCCATAATCCACACAGACTAACTCGCCATTCCTCCGATCACGAAAACGCACACTGCCATCTTTCTGCAGACGGGCTTCGAGAACGCCAGTGTCTTCATAAAGTGGAGTTCCTCCCGGTTCACAGATAATCACGCAGCGGTCGGCATTCGTTGTTCGTCGCTTGTCTTTGCGACGATCACGATAATCCCAGCCACGTAACTGTGATAATGCAGCTCTGTCTCCCTGTACCGCCTGTTGCTCCACCCACTGCCGGTAGGACAAAGGATACCACTTACCCTCCGCAATCAGTGACAACCGCTCTTCCTTCACACTCTCCTTCAGCCTGATCAGCGCCTGCATACGCTGCACTTCCGCAATATGGTAATGCAGCTTACGCAATTGTGGATCCCGGAACTGCACACGGATATACGCCTTGCGCCGACGGCAGGCAGCATGAATTTCCCGTAACCGTTCTCCGTAACGTAAGTCGGGTTTACGCCAGTGCTCCTTCCATGCAAGATAACGCGCGCGCAAATCTTCCCGCGCAGCTGCACGGGCTTCACGGCGTTCACGACGCAGTACAGGATCGCGCCGGAAGCCGGGCTCCACTTCATCGCTGGCAGCAAGTTCCGGATTGTAGCGACATTCAGGCTTCACCCGTTCAAATATATCTGCACCTGCAATCTCAAATGGCCCGGCCTGCGGCTCAGCCCTGGATAACGTCAAATCCGGGTGGATACTGCTGGCCTTCACTGGTGTGAGCTCATGATTAAACGCATCCACAATCACAAGACCATGATGCTGTTTCTGCAACATAAGCCCTTTACGCGCAAACATCTCATGGCACGCCTGCCAGCTGAAATTCCCGCCCGCGATCATATCTTCAATCAACGACTCACACTGAACAGTCGTGTACCCCCACAGACTTTCCTTATCAGAAAACAGTTCGCGCTTTATTGCTCCCTGTGGACCTGTCCCCATCCGCATACGATACCATTCGTAATCACTGACAGCCTGAGTACCAAGATTACGTCCCCGGAATCGTTCTCCGGGTATAACCTGAGTAAAAATATCCTTCGGTACAGGCTGCCATCCACCATCCAGATCCTGCATATAATCCAGCGTCATTAACGGCCACACACTGTCTGCACGTACTGGTGTCTGTTGTTTATCAAATCCATCATGCAGTACCAGATGCCCGTGCTGGATCCCCATCCATAATCCAGCCTCTGCCAGAGTTCTGTGCACATCCAGGCAACTTTCCAGCTCACCATTTCTCGCCATTTCCGGTAAGCGTTCGGCAAAATGACGGCAGGCGTACTGTTTCAGACTCTCCGTTTCTGCCACTTTTTCCGGCCGGATATCAACGTTAATGGCTTCCGGATCATAACGACCGGGTGTCCCCACCTGACTGAAAATATCTGTCGGTACAGGCTGATATTCCCCCAGTTTCCGCCCCAGTTTTTCAGCTGTCCATGACGGTCCGAACGAACTGAGTGCAACACCTTCCCGCGCTCTGTCCCAGCCATCCTTCACCACCAGTTCCCCTTCCTGCATCGTGATATACAGACCATCACTGGCCAGCCGTTTATGCAAAGACAACCAGTCCTGTGCGGGCTCTTCACGCAGCCCGGCAATCGACATCTGCGCAATATATTCCCTGAACGTCTGCTTTTTCCCGCGTCGCCAGGCATTACGGCGCTCACGTAGCAGCGCTGTTTTGCGCACAATACGGTTGCCGGGTGCATGCACAAAGCAGCCATTATCAGGCGCGAATCCGTGCTTAAGTTCAAGTTCACGACATGCACGGCTGAGCCTTTCCTGACTCCAGGAAAGCCAGTTAATATAACCAGTTTCAGGATGTACACGATTCACGGCAACATGCACATGCAGATTATCCGTGTCCGTATGAACGGCAGCCACGTACTGATGTTTTGAGAGTTCAAGGGATTTCAGTGTGTGACGCACACAGTCAAAAAGCTGCTCAGGACGCGGGCTTTCATGCGCAGGCCAGGAGAGAATGTAGTGGAAAACGGGGTCCGTATCATTACGGGAAAAAACAGCTTTGTCCGCCTTGTACTGCATCTCTTCAGCAGCTGTTTCCAGTGAATTGCAGTTATGGAAACAGGTGACGCCATAGAAATTTACCCACTGACTGCCGTCTTTCATCACGTCAATCAGGGAGACAAATTTTTCGTTACGCAGGCGTGTGGCATAGTCGACAAGGCGTCTGAAACGGTTGCGGTGAGGGACGTCACTCTTGATTTCGCTGTCTTCTGTGAGCTCATTTTCCTGCACATCATCCCGCACAGATGTGTACGCAATCAGGTCTTCAAAGGAAGACCTGCCGTCACGTCTTTTGTGCGGAATAATGGCATTCATCAGCAGTTATCTCAGCGTCCCATTAAGTCTCTTCGCAGAGCATTGACATATTCAGTAATGGCAACAAGAACCTCTGCATACTCCTTATCACCAGTGCGTTTTCCCTCCACAAACAGATGCTTCTGAAGGCGGCCAAGACGCATAATCTCATCAATCATACGGTCGTCAGTACGGCAGTTAACCACCTTATCCAGTGAAGAGCTTCGTATAAATGTTGAAACCGTCTGTCCACTTGACTCCGCTTTTTCTCTTACGATTTCAGCCTCATCCTCCGTGAATCTCGCCGTGAATTTTACAATTCTCTTCCTGTTCTCACTGCCCGTTCGGGTTTTCTTCTCACTCATGGTCTGCTCCTTACCGGGGTGTCGGGGCAAAGCCCTGACCAGGTGGGGAATGTCTGAGTGCGCGTGCGCGGTCCGACATTCCCACATCCTGTCCCGTTTTTCAGGCCATTATAGCCTGTTATTTTTGTGCATCATAGTCTTATGCAGACGGCAGAGGCAGGGCGCAGCCCTGCCAGGAGGCAGTTTTTGATGATAAAATCAGACTTCAACATGAAACGGAGAGAAATTGCCAATGGCTTCTAAAAAATTTTACTCAGATGATGACATCCAGCTGGCAAAAGCTGCTTTATCAGAATTGCCGGACCTCACCGCTCAACGGAAAACATTGCGTGATTTTCTTGATGCCATTCGTGATGACATCATTGTCCTGGTAAGGACAAAGGGTTATACACTGGCAGATGTTCGTGACACGCTCAAAAATGCAGGGTATGAAGTAGGAGAGAAGGCACTTCGTGACATTATTCGGGAAGCAGAATCGAAAAAAACATCCCGCCGTTCTTCCTCTAAAACAGCACCTAAAAAGACAGATTCAGCCAGGAAAGATGGCATCGATATGAACAACAATTGATGTGACAATGTCACATCGTATTCTGAGATTATGATGATTACAGAGAAAAAGCCCTGGCATAAATACCAGGGCTTTTCTGTTTAATCAGACTCGTGGCGGCAATGCACCAGGATAATGCCGTGCAATAATATCATTCAGTTTTTCAACAAGGTCAGGACGCTTAAAGACAATGTGTACGGTTCCTTTCTGGTAGCCACGCACCGTAAAATATTCCCCTTCTAACAGCTTACCGACATTGTCTCCGTTCCCGAGAAATTCACCATACTGCGCACCGATGCTGCTCCGGAAGTCAGGAACGTTGCGCCCCTCCAGCAGATAAAACGGACGTACCAGGTCATCCAGTGCCTCCCGTCCGCTGCAGTCCAGCGTCACACGCCCGTTACTCCAGCGGTACAGCAGGTTTTCAATGATGATTTTCTTGCCCAGACGGCAGGGATTATTGGTTCTGTAATCCCATGACAATTTCCGCCAGACATCAATCAGTCCCTGTTCAAATGTCTGCATCTTACTGGCATTCAGATGGCGAAAAGTTGCCAGTACATTGTCCAGGGTTATTTCAGGACAGGTGTCGCTCATCAGCTGGCTGTTCCACTCATCACGCTGACATGAACTCATGAAGGTGTACATCCCCGTATCCGTCATCAGGCGGTCCCAGATTTTCCGGTCGGCAAGACGGGTGATATTCCTTTTCGCTTCTTCCGGTTTATCCATGCATCGAACGGAGTCAGTCACGCAGTCTTCAAACCCGTAGAGAAAAATGTCACCGGAAGCATCGAGCAGAATCCTGCGTGCTGTCGCCAGGCATTCCATCGCCTGCATGAACAGTGAAATACCTTCGTTACGCTGCGCGATGATGCGGTCGATAGCCACAGACGGAATAACATCTGTCGTGCCGTCAGTATTCAGGTCAGCAGTGGGTAAAGTCTGATTCATCACATTGTCTCCTCATCGTCACGACTGCCGGGTCAGCCTGGTCATTTCCCGGAGGAGCGAAGCTCCTTCTGCCGTCCTGGTCTTCGTGGATTTCCCCGCAGTGGACCTTTCCGACGGGGGACGCTCACCACGTCACGGGGCAGTTGTCCGGGGGCAGACGAAAAAGTTTTTGACGCCTGCGGCAAAAAGTTTTGTGGCTGGTACATCTCTCCCCTGGACGACTGAAACGGGATGTGGTCGTGTATGTACCCCCGGAAAGTCCGTCTGCGGAGAACAGGCCGCAGTGCGGCGGCAGACAGGCAGAGACAGCTGCGCCATCAGGCGCAGTGGCCTTACACACCGTAAGGTGTGCAGGGAGCGCCGCATACGGCGCGACTGAAGAAAAACGACGGCACAACAATGGCATGCGGTGGTCACTGGTACACCACTCCCGCACAGGTGAAAACAGAGAAAACAGCACGACACCTACAACTAAAAAAGTGCAATTTCTTCACTTTTTCACTCTTATTTATCGCGCTGACCTGGTGATTATGATGATAAAATAAAGTGAAGTTTTTTCACTTTTTCAAAGGTGTTTTATGACCGGCTGGGAACTGCGAATCTGGCGAAAAAGCATGCTCTGGTCACGCGAAAAAGCGGCCAGAGAATTTGGCGTGACGCAGAGAACATGGCACGCCTGGGAAAATGCGGAACAGGTGGACGTCACCGTCTGGAGGACCACCCAGGCACTTTCAGTCCGTGACCTGCTGCCTCACATGCAGGGAATGCGCAAGGCAGATATCATCAGGCGACTGGAAAATGAACTGGGGGAAACGGCAGAGGATGTGTGAGCGTGATTCACAGCCTGGCTGAATGCCAGGCTACTGCTCACCAGGAAACAGCTTTTTCAGTTCTTCACCGGAAAGTCCGGTCGCCTCCTGAATCCGTTCCGGCGTCCAGCCCATATCCCGCAGCCGGCAGGCTATTTCCCGCGCCACTTCAAGAGCACCTTTTTCAAAACCTTTCTGTATAAGACGTTCTGCAATCGTCATGCTGTTTGCTCTGCTCCTGCTGACAAAAAAGCCCGGCATTTTGCCGGGCTTTGTGGTTCTCATCAGTGAGTGATTTTCTTCAGTTCGTCATCGGAAAGTCCGGTAGCCTGCTTAATCTGCTCCGGCGTCATCCCCATTTTCTGAAGCTGGCACGCAATAGCCAGGGCTTTTTCAAGCGC
>ULYD01022536.1_pt1 | contig 39311 bp, 38 predicted proteins | sample 1961831 | NCBI WGS metagenome assembly ULYD01 (sample SAMEA4835854, study PRJEB28245) | human gut metagenome | biome: gut microbiome; material: fecal sample | place: Denmark | collected 2008 | reverse complement strand
TTAAAAACAAAATTAGATAAAAGTGTATTTTTAGATGGTGATTGGTGTTGGGATATGCATCCTTTTGTTGTAAATAAAGAAACAAAGAAGCTTGTTTTAAACAACATCTGTGCTTTGTTGAACAATGATATAAAATGCAACGCTTTTGAAAATATTATTTTTTGTTGGGTAATGCATGAACAAAGTATTATCGATGATCTGCTTTCATGCCTAGATTTAAATGATGTAAAAGTAATAGCGATTTCTTTAGTTTGTCAAAAAGAAGCTTTGGAAAAAAGAATTCAAAAAGATATCGATCAAGGAATTAGAAAGAGCGATGTTTTAAAAAGAAGCATCGAAAGAATGGAAATGTATCAAAAATTAGATACTTATAAAATAGATGTTTCTTATAAAACGGTAGAGGTAGTTGTTGATGAAATTATGAAAGTAGGGACAAAAAATGATTAGACATATTTTATTTTGGAATTATACAGATGAAGTTAAAGAAAAACATCAAGAAAAAGAAACGTTAATAAAACTAAAAGAATCTGTTGAAACATTAAAAGATATAGAAGGTTTATTATGTGTGGAAATGGAAGAAAACTTATCATTAGGTTATGATCTTGTTTTCTATAGTGAATTTAAAAACCGAGAAGCTTTAAAGAATTTTCAAAATCATCCCTTGCATGAAGCCCATAAAAAACGTTGCAAGAATCTAGTTTGTAAGCGTTTATGTGGGGATATTGAAAGGAAATAGGTTTAAAATGAAAAAAAGCTATAAGGGGTATATTGTTTGGATGATTTTATTTTGTGTTGGCATGGTATTGATGATGATTGTTGATTTGAAAAATCTTAAACTATTTAGCTTGATTCTAGGTAATTATATGCTTATGATGTTAGCTTTGCTTACAGGAATGATTTATAAAAATGAATGTATTTATTGGTATTCAGGAATGTCTTATCAAGAAGCAATTGAGGCAACAAGTATGTCAAGAAAAAAGTATGCTTATAAACATTTTATACGTTTTTTTATAACATGTTTATTGTATTTATTTTATTCAATAATAGCTTATTTTTTATCATTTTCATTTGGAATGAATATGACAATTTGTTGTTTGTTGATTGTGGTGTGTGCCCTAAGCACGACATCTATTAAGTTATAAAGGAGTTTTTATGAGTTTTATTACAACGTATACAAAAAAATATTTTGATCCATTAAATGTTGATGAAAGTTTATTAGATATTAAAGATATTGCACATGCACTTTCTTTAATATGTCGAGGAAATGGACATGTTCAATATTTTTATTCCGTAGCTCAACATAGTCTTGCTTGTGCTAAGGAAGCAAAGACAAGAGGATATAGTAAAGAAGTTATTTTAGGATGTTTGTTGCATGATGGAAGTGAAGTTTATTTAAGTGATGTTACAAGACCGATAAAAAAAGAACTTACTTATTATTTAGAAGTGGAAGATGTTTTACAAAATGTTATTTGGAAACATTTTATTCAAAGAGATTTAACAAAAGAAGAAACTAAATTAGTTTTTGAAATTGATGATGAAATGTTATCTTTGGAACTAAAAGAATTATTAAATGATGAAATCAATCGGAATTATTTAAAGTTGCAAAGAAAAGTTGATTTAAGTTTTGTAGCTTTTGAAACAATTGAAAATGAATTTATAGAATTTTATAAAGAGACGATGGAAATTTAAAATCGTCTTTTTCTTTACCCTTTCCTTATTTCTGTGTTAAAATTTGAGTATATATTTTTAAGGGGGACTCTTATATGGAACATGTTACATTTGATGAATTTTTTGATTTTGTAAAGAATGAAGATGCTGATTGGTATATTCCTGGCTTAAAAGAATATTTTGAAGGTTTAAATCAAGATGAAATTTATATACAAGACAATTTTTTGGGAAAACTTGTTTTTCAATTTAATAAATTTGAAAATAATTTAAAGAAAGCTGTTTTTGATAAGTTTATCTGTTATAAAAAAATGATGGATGAAAAAGAAAAAAGCAAACTTAAAAACAGTGCTAATGAAATAGCCAATGTTGATTTAGAAAGTGCTTATTCTTACAATGAACTTTTTGACAATGTTTCTCATAACAAATTATTAGAGGATATCAATAAATATAATAATTGTGGGGATGTTGATTCTGATTTTGGAATAGAATTAAGATTTAATGAAATACATGAAGAAGAAACTTTTAACCAAGGTTCTTTAGATATTATAGGAAGTGTTTCATTTAACTCACATAAAAGTGGAAAAGTCTTTGATTTTCCATTTACAATGACCATTGGTTTAGATTCAGACTTTTATTTTGAAAAAGAGGGGGATATCTATAAGATATATAAATTTAGGGAGTTCTATGCTTTTTCTAAAATCTATGGTACAGAAGATACAATACATTATAGATATAGAAAAAATGATTTTCCATTAGAAAAATATGGTACATATGGTGTACATGTTGATAGTGATATTCCTTTTGCCGGTGATAAGTATTCAATTTATATGTTTAGAAATGACTATGCCCCATTTAAATATGCTTTCCAATATGACTGTCTAACTCATTTAGTTAAATCTGAACTTGGGAAAGAGCTTTTAGAAAATGGTGTTAAAGAAGATTTATTAAGAATTCTATACAATAGGATAGCTTATGCTGTTGATGAAAGCCTTATGCCAGAATATGATTAAGATGTTATCTTTAAAACAATTGAAAATGAATTTATAGAGAAACGATGGGATGAATCATCGTTTTTTTACTTTTACTTAACATTTCTTTTCATAAAAATGATAGTTGATTATCTTAAAAATAAGTATGCTTTTTCTAAACTAAAGAAAGGGAAATGAAAAAAAGCCATCAACTTATGCACATTATCGATTTGGACAAGAAGTTTTAAAAGAACTACCAAACGATATCAAAAAAATAATTATAGAAAATAAAGAACTCTGTGATATTGGACTACATGGCCCAGATCTCTTGTTTTATTATTTACCATTAAAAACCAATGAAATTAATTCAATAGGTTATAACATGCACGAAAAAACAGGAAAAGAAGTATTTGATACTTTTAGAAAAATGATGACTTCTAAAAAACAAATCAATCATTACCTAGCTTATTATTATGGATTTATTTGTCATTTTGCCTTAGATGCAACGTGTCACGGTTATATTGAAAAAAGAATTCATGAAAGTGGAGTATCACATGGAGAAATAGAAGTTGAATTTGATCGTTTTTTAATGATTGAAGATGGATTAAATCCTATCTCACATCATTTGACGAATCATTTAGTGGCGTGTGAGGAAAATGCTAAAATTATTGCTGATTTTTACAAAATAACAACTAAGCAAACAAAAAAGGCTATTAAGGGTATGAAAATGTACAATGATCTATTGGTTGCTTCTTCTAAATTAAAGAGAAAGATTATTTATGCTTTACTTCATATAAGTGGGAATTATAAGGAAATGCATGGATTAATTGTTAATTATGAGGAAAATCCAAAATGCATAGAAAGTACTAAAAAATTAAATGAGCTTTATCACATTGGTAAAGAAAGAGCGTTACAGCTTTTAACAGAAAATAATACGAATAATGATTTATATCATTACACATTCAGTGGAAAAGAGGAAAAAAATGAGATTTAAAATGACAAAAGAAGAGAAAAACTGGGTCTTATATGATGTAGGAAACTCAGCATTTGTTCTTCTGGTATCAACAATCATGCCAATTTATTTTAATTACTTATCAGAAAAAGCAGGGCTATCTTCTGTTGATTATTTGGCTTTTTGGGGTTATGCTGCATCAATTGTTACAATTATTGTTGCTTTTTTAGGACCGGTCTTAAGGACTTTAGCTGATACAAAAGGTTATAAAAAAACATCTTTATAATCATTTTATTAATTGGTTGTATTGGATGTTTTTTACTTGGTTTTATTAAACAGTGGCTATTCTTTTTAATTGTTTTCATTATTGCTAAGATAGGTTTTTCCAAAAGCTTGATTTTCTATGATTCGATGCTTTCTGATGTAACAACGCCTGAACGTGTAGATCATGTTTCTTCTCAAGGATATGCCTGGGGTTATATTGGAAGCTGTGTTCCTTTTGTTATCTGCCTTCTTCTTGTTTTAAATGCTGGAAAGATTGGACTATCTATGGAAATGTCAATGATGATTTCTTTTGCTATTATTACTTTTTGGTGGTTTGGTCTTACTTTACCACTATTAAAAACTTATCAATAAAAATATTATGTAGAAAAAAAACCCCATGCGATGCAAAACAGTTTTAAACGTTTCTTTGAAACGATAAAAAATGTTAGAAAAGAAAAAAAGATTTTCTTATTCTTACTTGCGTTTTTCTTTTACATAGATAGTGTTTATACCATTATTGATATGGCTTATGGAACAGCTTTAGGTTTTGAAAGTACAGGATTGTTATTAGCTTTATTATTAACCCAAGTTGTTGCTTTTCCTTTTGCTATTTTATTTGGAAGATTATCATCAAAATATGAAGCGGCTAAACTAATAAGAGTTTGTATATTAGCTTATTTGGGTATTTCAATTTTTGCGATTTTCCTTACAAAACAATGGCAATTTTGGTTGTTAGCTGTTTTAGTAGGAATGTTTCAAGGAGGTATTCAATCTTTATCAAGATCCTATTTTACAAAAATCATTCCTTTAGAAAAATCAGGAGAATACTTTGGGTTAATGGATGTTTGTGGAAAAGGAGCTTCGTTTTTAGGAACAACAGTTGTTGGTGTTTTATCACAAACAACAGGTCAAATTAATTTTTCTCTAGGAGCTCTATCTGTTTTCTTTATGTTAGGAATTGTATTTTTTAGAATGTCTGAAAAAAGAGAAGGTTAGTGAACTACAAGTTCAATGACAGCCTTCTTTTTTTATTTTATAATAATAGTGGTGATAGAAATGAAGAAAAAATTAATAAATCCTTTAAAAATAGGAAAGAATTTAAAAAGATGTGTTGATCAAATGGGGTATAAAGTAAAAGATATTCAAGAGTATTTATGTTTAGAATGTCCTCAACCAATTTATCGTTGGTTTAAAGGAAGTACATATCCTTCAATTCATCATTTATATGCATTAAGTTGTTTATTTGGGGTAAGTATGAATGAATTAATTGAAGAAGATGAAAGAAAAGAATGGGGTTATCGTATTTATCAAATGAAAGAGGGGAAAATGACATTAGAAAATCAAGAAATTTTGTAAGCGTATTTCTTGCTTATTTTTTAGTATTCAAGTATGATATAAATACCCTATAGGGGTGGGAGGTGTAGTAATGAAAAAGAAATACGATGTCGGTGGGATGACATGTAGTGCTTGTTTAGCTCATGTAGATAAAGCAGTAAGAGGGTTGGATGGTGTTGATGATGTTAATGTCAATTTATTGCAAAACTCAATGACTGTTGAATTTGATGAAAATAAACTAAGTGAAAGTCAAATTTTTGAGGCCGTAGATAAAGCAGGTTATAAAGTTCAAAATATTGGTGAAAAACAGGTTTCAAATGTTCAAGAAAATGAAAATGAGCATAAAAAGAAGAATTTGATTTTATCATTTATTTTCTTGATTCCTTTATTTTATATCAGTATGGGACATATGATAAATTGGCCTTTACCAAGTATTCTCTTAGGTCATGAAAATATGATGATCTTTGTTTTAGTTCAATTATGTTTAGTTGTTCCTATTATGTTCATCAATAGAGGTTATTATATTCGAGGCTTTAAGACTTTATGGAATAGAAGTCCAAATATGGATTCTTTGATTGCTTTAGGATCTTCTGCTGCTTTTATTTATAGTTTATATGCAACATTTATGATGGCTTATTATCTAGGAAGAATGGATATGGATATGACACATCATTATATGATGCAACTTTACTTTGAATCGGCAGGAATGATTTTAACATTAATTTCTTTAGGTAAATATTTAGAATCACGTTCTAAACAAAAGACTTCAGAAGCGATTGAAAAATTGATGAAGCTGATGCCTTCAACAGCTATTGTCTTAAAAGAAGGAAAAGAAGTTGAAATAGCCATTGAAGATGTTCAAATTGGTGATGTTGTGATTGTTAAACCAGGTAACAATATTCCTTTGGATGGAAAAATCATTCAAGGACATGGTTCAATCAATGAAGCGATGATTACAGGAGAAAGCTTACCAGTTGATAAAACAATTGGAGATCAAGTTATTGGTTCAACCAATAACCTGGATGGTTATATGCAAGTAGAAGTTAGTCATACTTCAGATGATACAACGCTTTCTAAGATTATTCGTTTAGTAGAAGAAGCAGGTGCTTCTAAAGCGCCAATTGCGAAACTTGCCGATAAGATCAGTGGTGTCTTTGTACCAACCGTTATTACGATTGCAATCATTACTTTCATTTTATGGTTGACCCTTGGAAATAAAGATTTCCACTTTGCTTTAAACTGTGCGATTTCAGTTCTTGTTATTTCTTGTCCATGTGCCTTAGGGCTTGCCACTCCTACAGCAATCATGGTTGGAACAGGGAAAGGGGCTAACTTAGGTATCTTAGTTAAATCAGCACAACATTTAGAAGAACTTTCTAAATGTGATACGATTGTTTTAGATAAGACGGGAACACTTACTGAAGGAAAACCTCAAGTTACAGAAGTTTATCCAATGGGTGTAAGTGAAAATGATTTATTGAAATATGCGGGTTCGATTGAACAATATTCTAAACATCCACTTGCCAAGGCGATTCATAGTTATGTTTTAGAACAAGGTTTATCTATTGATTCATTAGATCATTTTGAAATGAAACAAGGTCTAGGACTTGTAGGTGACTTAAAAGGAGAAATTCTTTTATCAGGAAATAGACGTTTGATGGAAGAAAATGGTGTTGATCTTTCTTCGATTGAAAATCTCTATAAAGAATTATCTTCTAAAGGAAAGACACCTTTATTTTATAGTTATGCCGGTCAACTTATTGGTTTAATTGTTGTTTCTGATGTCTTAAAACAAACAAGTAAACATGCTATTGATTGTTTAAAAGATATGAATATGAACATCTATATGTTGACAGGGGACAATCAATTAACAGCCAATGCCATTGCTGATGAATTAGGTATTGAAGCCATTGGTGAAGTCTTACCACAAGATAAAGAAAAACATGTAAGAGATTTACAAGAAAAAGGACATCGTGTTATCATGGTTGGTGATGGAATCAATGATGCACCAGCCCTTGTAAGAAGTGATGTTGGTATTGCAATGACTTCTGGTATTGATATTGCGATTGAATCTGCTGATATTGTCTTAATGAAAAATGATTTACAAGATGTTGTTGTGGCTTATGAACTATCAAAAGCGACAATTAAAAATATTAAAGAAAACTTATTTTGGGCATTCTTCTATAATGTCATTGGTATTCCTGTTGCTGCAGGAGTGTTCTATTCAATCTTTGGCTGGTTATTAGATCCAATGTATGGAGCAGCAGCAATGTCATTAAGTTCTGTCTTTGTTGTATCAAACGCACTTAGATTAAGATTCTTTAAACCAAAACATCAAATTATTCAAATACAAGAAAATAGGAAAAAGGAAGAAAAGAAAATGAAAAAAGTATTAGTAGAAGGAATGATGTGCGAACATTGTAAAGCACACGTAGAAAAAGCATTAAATGCTATTGATGGTATTCAAGCAACAGTTGATTTAGAAAAAAACTGTGCTTTTGTAGAAGGTGAAGCTGATGAAGCAACACTAAAACAAGCCATTGAAGAAGCCGGATATACTTATAAAGGAATTGAATAAGTATGATGGCCGATAAAAAACAGGTCACAAGACTTTTAAAAACGGCAAGAGGACAAATTGATGGTATCTTAAAAATGGTGGAAGAAGATCGCTATTGTATTGATATTTCACATCAAATCATGGCCAGTGAAGCTATTTTAAAAAGAGCCAACAAAGAGGTCTTAAAAGCACATATGACACATTGTGTACATGATGCAGTCAATAGTGAAGATTGTGATCAAAAAATAGAAGAAATGATTAAAGTGTTAGATAATTTATTAAAGTAAGAAATCTTGAAAAAGGTTTCTTATTTTTATGTAAAAAAGATACAATACCGTCTTATATAAGGCGATGTTGTATCTTTTGATATTGTAAACTACAAATATAAAGTAATAGAGTTGCTATTAAAGAAGGTAATTTTAAATATAATAAAAGTTGTATTAAATATTTTGTACTGATTGAATATAGGTATAAGTAAAATTGTCTCTCTGTTTTTAAGAATTTTCCTCAGGCTATAGAAATATTACAAACGCTGATGAGCAGTGGTTTGGGCGTAAAGATGTTTTTAATTACGTGAACGATGATAATACGTGGACTGTTAACGAAGAAAAGATAATTTTCGATGGGAAACAAACATGGAAGAAATATGTGGACTCCCGTAGACTTGAAATTACATGTGGGGAGGCCCCGTATCTTGTCTCACGTTATGATACGACAACAGGTGAGTTAATTGTACCGCCAATCAATAGAATCGGATTTTTAGACCGCAAACTACGTGTTGTGAATGAAAATACAATCACCGAAGAAGAATGGCTTAAATGGGCTGAGCGAGCAATACAAAGCTATTACGGTTATGAATACTAGGGTGACAATCTTCTTATTGCATGTATAAATGTCTTGTTGTCGTTTTATGAATACTTTATTGAACGATGGAAACATGAACTGGAGAAGAAGACATTAAATCGTATAGCTAATATTATTAGCTGGAATATATGGCAAATGGATGGGTTGAAAGATACGGTTCCATTAGGTAAGCCATACGAAGAAAATCAACAAATGACATTGTTTGACTTTCTTGAATATGAAGAAAACAATACACAACCAACAGAGACAACAGATGAAGCAGTTCCGTGTAAAATTTATAATTGGCGCTCAAATACACAATGTTGTTTATGAAATGTAAGAAAGGATAAATGAATATGAGTAAAAAACTATTTGATTTTGCAATTGGAATTATCTTAATTATATTAAGTATGTGTACTTTAAATATTCTTAATAGTAAACGGTATGCATAATAGCAATGTGTACTTAAAGTAAATTTAATAGATAAGTAGGTAAGAATGAGGAGAAGTTCCTCTATTTATTTTTATCTTGAATCGTGAAGACGATACATCAAAAATGGTGTATAATAATGTAAAGTGATATTAATAAAATAAGGAGACTGTTTTTATGAATAAACAAGAATTAGCAGCAAAGATTTGGTCAACAGCAAATGAGTTGCGTAAGAACATTAAAGCAAGCGAGTACAAGGACTACATCCTTGGTTTCATGTTCTACAAATATCTATGTGATAAGGAAGTAGATTACCTGAAGGACTTAGGCGGTGTGATTGATGACCTTCTTGATGTAGATGATGACATCAAGGATAAATTCAAAGACGGTATAGGATACTTTATTTCACACAAAAACCTTTTCCATGTTTGGAAGGAATCTGGTGTCAACCTTGGAGCAAAAGATGTATCTGAAGCATTGGATGATTTTTATCTGAACCTTAATGGTAGATACAAAACTGTATTTGATAAGGTATTCAGTGCATTACAGACTGGTCTTACGAAGCTTGGAGAGAACTCTGGTTCTCGTGATAAGGCGGTCCGAGATATTGTAGATTTAGTAGATCTTATCCCTCCTACAAGTCGTGAATACGACGTTTTGGGATACATTTACGAATATTTGATTCAGCAATTTTCTAGTGAGGCAAAAAAAGATGGAGCCTTCTATACTCCTCATGAGCTTACGTCGCTTATGGCACGCATCGTTGCAAATAGATTGAAAGATAGAGAAAAAGTATATTGTTATGACCCAACAGTTGGATCTGGAGGACTTTTGTTGAACATTGGTAAAGAAGTTGGAAGATATGTTCCATCGGATAATATCCATTATTTCGGGCAAGAGCTTATTACCGAAACAGCAAACCTTGCAAAGATGAACTTATTTATGCAGGGAATTCCAGTTCAAAATATCAATATGCGTAATGCAAATACTCTTGAGGATGATTGGCCTTATTTTGATGAGCAGACAGCTTATGCACCGCTTTTTGTGGATGCGGTGGTATCAAATCCTCCTTATAGTGCTCACTATGAGCCTGAACAGCATCAGACAGATGTGCGATATAAGGGCTATGGACTTGCTCCAGCAGGAAAAGCTGATTATGCGTTCTTGCTACACTGTCTATATCACATTAAGAATGATGGTGTAATGGCTATTGTTCTTCCACACGGTGTGTTATTCCGTGGTGATAGCGAAGGAGAAATTCGTAAAAATCTTATTTTAAACCATAACATTGAGACAATCATTAGTTTTCCACAGCAGTTGTTTTTCGCAACTCCAATCCCGGTTATTGTAATGATTCTCTCTAAAAACCGTTGTGAAGATGACATTCTCTTTATCGATGCTTCTCAATCCTATAAAAGGGATAAGAAACAGAATGTTCTTACCGAGAGTGATGTTCAGAGAATCTTTGACACTGTTATTGCACGTAAAGATGTGCCAAATTACGCACACCTTGCAACCATGGAAGAAATCGAGGCAAATGGATATAACTTAAACGTACCACGCTATATATCTGCAACTACAGAGGAAGCGCCTTACGATCTATTCTCGGTTATGACAGGGAAAGTATCAGACAAAGAATTGGAAGTCTTTGATGCTATTTGGCAACAGTTCCCATCGCTTCGTGAAAAACTGTTAGACAAGGTAGATGGATACAATGCTTTTGCAGATGCAAACGTAAAAGATACGGTCTTTGCGGATAGCGATGTACAAACTTTCCTTAACAAGATTAGGGGAACATCCGAGGAATTTAGAAAATATTTAGTTCACACACTTATCAATCAGGATGCTGTTCCATCAGTACACAATGCAATTGTAGAAAAGCTTTTTGAAACTTATAAAAATCAGCCATTGGTTGATGTATACCGTGTGTTCCAGGCTTTTGCAGACAATTGGATGATTGTAGATTCTGACCTTGCAAGACTTGAAACAGAAGGTTGGTATATCTGTGCTGAAACAGAACCGAATATGGTAACTAAGAAAGATTCGAAAACCAAGAAAACTGTTGAAGAGCAAAAAGGTTGGAAAGGTAAAATTATGCCTTTTGAACTTGTAAAATCTGTATTTTTCGCTGCTGATTTTGATAAGATGTCAAGACTTACAGCTGAAGCTGGCAATAAAGCATCAGAATATGCTGAAATTTGGGAAAGCATGGACGAAGAAGCCAAATCTGTAGTATGCAAGGACGATGAAGAAACAGCGTTTGACGCCAAAAAGTTTAAGTCTGCAATTAAGAACGGTGACCTTGATAAAGAGGCTGTAGAATGCATTGAAGCTATTCAGGATGCTATTGCAAAAGAAAAGGTTCTTCGTAAACAGGTGAAAACGATTGAAGCAAGACTTGAAGATAAAGCAAAAGATAAAATTGAAGCATTATCTGAAGAGGAAATCTATGATCTTTTAGAGAAAAAATGGATTTCGCCGATTATCACTGCTATTAATAATGTAGGAGAAGATGTTATTGTACGATTTGTATCTAATTTTACGGCATTAGAAAAGAAGTATTCTGATCCTCTAGCTGAATTGTCTGGAAAAATTGATGATATAAATGCAGAGTTAAAAGTAAGTCTGAATGAACTTACAGGAAACGATATTGATATGGCGGCAGTTACGATGCTCTTGGAGGAATTATAAATGGATAAATTGTATTTTATTAACTCTAAAGTAGAATCAAATAGTGTGCCGTTTGGTTCTATTTTAGAAGAAACTAGAGAAAAAACGGTGATTGAGAATGAAGACACACTTCTTTCATGCGCCATCAATGGAATTTATCGAAATGACGAATTATTCTCACATTTTAGAGGCAGTTCAAATATTGGATACATTAAAATTAAAAAGAATGATTTGGTTTTATCTGCACAAAACCTCCATCTTGGAAATGCAAATGTTAATTTAAGATTTGAACATGGTATTATTTCTCCTGCATACAAAGCGTATAGGGTTATTGGGGCAGTTCCTGAGTATATGGCACAATGGGTTAAAAGACCTCAAGCAAACCAGTTTTTTCTTGATGCTACTACAGAAGGTGCGAGCCAGTGTAGAAAAAATATTGATTGGGATACTTTGTATGCACAGAATATTCAACTTCCATCAATTGAAATACAGGAAAAAATAGCTACGCTATTATCTTCAGTTGACACTAAAATTAAAGTTGAAAAAATTAAAGTTGAAAAGTTAAAAGCAATTAAGAAATCTATGCTTGGCAAGATGTTCCCAAAAGAAGGTGCAAGTGTGCCAGAAATTCGATTTAAGGGATTTACTGATGATTGGGAACAGCGTAAGTTGGGGGATATCGCTGTTAAAATTGGCAGCGGAAAAACTCCTTCAGGTGGAAAAAGTGCATATGTTGAGAATGGAATTCCACTTATCAGATCTCAGAATGTGAACGGTGATAAGGTGGATTTTGCAGATATCGTTTTCATTGATGAAGCAACAGATGAATCAATGGCAAACTCTCGTGTTTATACCAATGATGTTTTACTGAATATAACTGGTGCTTCAATTGGAAGAAGTGCCGTATATAAAGGATTAGAGTCCGCAAATGTCAATCAGCATGTTTGTATTATTAGACCAACAGAAGGATATCAGCCTGATTTTATTCAACTGAATTTATCTTCTGATAATGGTCAGAAACAGATTGATGCAAGTCAGGCTGGAGGTGGTCGGGAAGGTCTTAATTTTCAGGAAATTGGGAAGATGCAATTTTCCTTTCCGTCATTAAATGAACAGAAGTATATTGGAAGGTATTTCAATAATTTTGACAACCTTATTACCCTTCATCAGCGTAAGTATGAAAAACTTCTTGATGTTAAAAAGGCATTTCTTGAAAAATTGATTGGAGGTGACAACTAATGCCATTACCATATACAGGACAAAACGGTGAGTTAAATTTTGAAGCTGACGTAGTCGAACTTCTAAAAAAAGCCAGATGGGAGCATGAAGTTTTAAAAAATAAAACCATTCCCGAGCTGATTGATAACTGGAAAGATATTCTTTTTGAACGTAATCGTACAACATTGAATAATGTGCCTCTCTCAAGCGATGAGATGGACCGTGTAATGGATGTTGTTAGGTTACAAGCAAATACTCCAGTAAAGGCAAATCACTTCGTAAATGGCCGTCCTATCGCTATTAAACGTGATTCTGATTCTCCGGACAAACAGCATGCCGGACACGAAGTATATCTTGACCTGTTTTCTGCAACTGAAATTGCAGGCGGCAGCTCTCGATATCAGATTGCAGAACAAACATATTTCAGTACAGATCCACAGTTCAATGATAGACGCGGTGACATTACATTACTAATCAATGGTATGCCTGTCATCCATATCGAGTTAAAAGCCTCAGGAGTCAACGTTTATGAAGCATCCAACCAAATTGTTAAGTATGCAAATGAAGGTGTCTGGAGTGGCTTTATGGGGCTTGTACAGGTATTCTGGGCTATGACGCCAGAAGATGCATTATTCTTTGCTAATGCTGGAAATCCAACTGCGTTTAATTCTGCGTTTTTCTTCCGTTGGGGAGACCGAGATAACAATGTTATCAAAGACTGGCGTGAACTTATCACGGGCGAATATCATATTCTCTCTATTCCAGAAGCACACAAGCTGATCGGTTATTATACCGTTGCTGATTCTGCTAAGGATGCTCTGAAAGTATGTAGAAGCTATCAGTATGCAGCCATTCGTGCAATCGTGGGCAGAACTGCCAAACAAAAATGGGGCGACCACAATCAGTTAGGTGGCTTTATCTGGTGTACGACTGGGGGCGGTAAAACAATGACAAGCTTCAAGGCTGGGCAGCTGATTACAGACATGAATTTGGCTGATAAAGTTATCTTCGTAGTAGACCGTAAGGTCTTGGATGAACAATCTACCAATGAATATAACAGTTTCCAACGTCAGGGAGAATCTGTTTGTGAAACAGTAAGTTCCAAAGACCTTTTCAATAAATTGGGAAGCTCAAAATTATCAGACCGCCTTATTGTTACGTCTATTCAGAAGATTTCTCGAATCAATGATGATGTAGCAAAACTTCGAGAAGCAGAACTTGACGTTATCAAGGCAAAGAGAATTGTCTTTATCATTGATGAAGCACATCGTAGCCAATTTGGAGTTATGCACGAGCGAGTAAAGAGAACGTTCTATAATTCTCTGTTCTTTGGTTTTACTGGAACGCCAATCTTTGCAGAAAACATGAAACCGGGGGAATTGACGACAGAAACAGTTTTTGGAGACTGCCTTGCTATCTATTCTCTTGCAACAGGTATCAGAGATGGTAATGTTCTTGGCTTTTGGCCGGAAGCTGTTAAAACATATGCAGACAAGGATCTAAAAGAAGCTGTCGCATTAGCTGAATGTCATGCAACAAGCAAGGATGATATTATTGTTGGTACGGATAACTGGAAGCTGTATCGTCGTCTGACAGAACAGACTCCTATGGCATCTGAACTAGATGATCATGGACAGATTAAAAGGGATAAGAACGGAAATTCTCTTAAGGGTATCGAGGACTATCTTCCTGGAAAGCAGTATGATAACGATGACCATCGAGAACGCGTTGTAGAAAGCATTCTAAAAAACTATAAAACGATTGCTTTTGGCGAAAATGGCACTCTTTTCCATGGAATCTTGGCAACAGAATCCATTGCAGAAGCATATGAGTATTGGAAACTGTTTAAAGCGATGGCTCCGGATCTTCATGTGACATCATTATTTGACCCAAACATCAATGTTAACAGTGCTTCCGTCTTTAATAAGGAGAATGCGCTTGCTGATATCGTAAACGATTATAATGATACCTTCGGAACTAAATTTGACCGAAAGACGGATCCGAAATATACAGCTTTCAAGAAGGATTTAACAGATCGTCTTGCACATAAAGATGCATACAAGCATATGGGTAATACACACGCAGATGCACTGGATATTGTGATTGTTGTAGACCAGCTCCTTACCGGTTTTGATTCACAATGGCTTAACGTTCTTTATATGGACAAGGTCATGGATACAGACAATATTATCCAGGCTATTTCGCGTACGAACCGTGTACTTAACAATAACGAAAAGCCTTGGGGTATGGTGAAGTTCTATCGGAAACCATATACCATGAAGAGAAATCTAAACGAGGCGCTGAAACTGTATTGTCAAGGGGATTACATAGGTGTTGAAGTTGGGAATATCGACGAAAATATTGATACATTGAATAAAACATACGATCGCATCTGCGAAATCTTCGCACATGACAAAATTGAAAATTTCGAATGTTTGCCAAAATCAGATGAAGACCGCCAGATGTTCCGTAAAGAGTTCTATCTATTGAAATCTACGCTTCGAGCGGCAATTCTTCAGGGATTCAAATGGAACAATGAGTATGGATTAAAAGTCGATTTCACCGAAAAAACGTATCGCATTCTAACAATGCGCTATAAAGATCTTCCATCAAATAGAGGTGGCGGAGGTTCAACCTCTAAGCCAGGATATGTACTAGATACAGATTTGTCTACTATGGAAATGGATAAGATTGATGCAGCATATCTAGAGGCACAATTCAAAATCGTTACCATGAAGGACATTGTAAATGTCGAAAAAGATGCTAAAAAGATGGCTGCTATCCACGAGATTGAAACTAACCTAGGGGTTCTTTCTGAAATTCAACAGAAATACGCTTGTAAGATTTTGGAAGACATTAAGAAAGGTATCCTTGGTGTTGTTGAAGGCAAGACCTTCCTTCAGTACATTCAGGAATATCAAGAAAAGGCAATCCGCTCCAATATTCATAAGTTTGCAGAGAATGTCGGTGTAGATGAAGATGAAATGTTTGCGCTTTATGTTTCAACCGGAAAACACGCGGTAGATGTATTATGGCTTGAGCGATTAGAAGCCACAGCAATTCCAGAAAGGTTGAAAGCATATTATAACGCATCTGTTTTCAAGGCGCGTATTAAGCTCCATCAAGATCTCAAGGATTATATTGAGGATCGTAAGGCCGATGAACTTGAGGAGGTAAATTAATATGCCAAGACAGAAAAAGGATGCAAAAATACTAAATATAAAACTAAATCGTGAGATTCATGAAATGCTTGTGTGCTTTTGTGATGAAACCGGAATGAGCAAAACCGTTGCTACTGAAAAGATTCTGTCTCAATACTTAGAAGAGTATTTCGATAGACCGGAAAACGAACGAAAACTTTTTAAATAATATTTAATTACCCGCAGCCAATTAGTTGCGGGTCTTTTTTTGCTGTATGTAAAAATGAGTGTTGAAAAAAAATCTGTCATATATATAGGTGAATAGGTTGCAAAGGAGGTGAGTCTCTTGAAAGTACAAAATATCAAAACTTCAAAAGGAGCCCGTTATATTTTGCTGGATGATGACTATAAGCTTGTAACAATCATCAATAAGTACTTGAAATACCTTGATAATCTTGGAAAGTCTCCAAATACTCAATGTAGTTATGCATATAATCTTCTGCTTTACATGGAATACATGAATGCCAAAGATCTTGATGTTCTTGAACTTTGTACAAACCCAGAGCAAGGGCCGGTAGATATTCTAAGTGAGTTTTCACTATGATTACAGTATCCGGACTATGCGCAAGGAATTATACATATTTATCAAGAAAATTGTGCAAGGTCAAATAAGACTGTTAATCATATTATGTCAGCAGTTCTTGATTTATATCGTTATCTTAGTGCAAATGGTGAAATAAAGCAATTAGAAGTATACCGCATGCAAATGGTTGGTGGTCAGTTTAAGCCATTTTTATATGAACTAATTAAACACAAAACGCAGGTGATGTCTTCTATTTTCAAAAAGCCAATTGTATCTGAACCAGTGCGAGCAATTACGAGAAAAGAATATAATATCATTTTTCAGGCATGTGTAAACAATAGAGATAAATTGCTCATAGCTTTGCTTTTTGAAGGTGGCTTGTGCCTTAATGAAGCATTAGGAATGCATTTGTGTGATATTTCAGAGATTGAGGATAAGATTGTTCATATCGTAGCAAGAGAAAACAATGAAAATGGGGCAAGAGTTAAGGGGAATGCAGAAGGTATCGTATACCTTCCTGATTATGTAGTAGACCTATTGCTCAAATATATCAATGAAGATGTATTGGAATATGACTCTGATTTTTTGTTCATCAATCTTTATGGAAGCAACAAAGGAACTCCATTTAAAAACTGTACAATCGAGCAACTTTTTATTCGGTTATCAAAAAAGACTGGAATTAAAGTTCATCCACATATGCTCAGACATGGTTTTGCACAGGAAAAATTAGAAGCAGGTTGGCAATTGGAACAAATTCAGGCTTATTTGCGTCATAAAAATCCAACTTCAACAGAAATATATGCTCAATTCACAGATGCTCTAAAGATTAGTAAAATGCAGGAATTTGAAGAAGTCTATGATTATACAAGGGAGGCGAAGTTACTTGGCAGACACGATTAACCTTGTGATAGAAGCAGCAATAAATGAAAAAAGAATCCACTTATTAACATTTGCTGAAGCAAATCCGAATTTAGAATATTATGAGTTCTATAAAGAACACTTAGTAGACCATATCATAAGGAAACCTATAATTTCATCCGTTGATCTTAGTCAAATAACCGATGAAAAACTTCTTAGGAGAGTTGTCGGTTTTATGTGGTATAGCATGAATCCAAATCGTCGAGGAGCAAGTGGATATCACTTGGGAACAGCGTAAGTTCAGCGATATCGCCACAAGAGAGTCTTCTGTTTGTACATCAGCATCAGATACACCAAGCGTAGAGTATGAGGACGTGGTAGCAGAAGAAGGACGCTTGAATAAAGATATTCGCTCAAAAGAAGTGGTAAAGACTGGAATTACATTTGATGGTTCGCAGGTGCTTTACGGAAAGCTTCGTCCATATTTGCACAATTGGTTGAATCCAGATTTTAAGGGCATTGCAGTTGGTGATTGGTGGGTGTTAAAGCCTGTTAATATGGACAAAAATTTTCTTTATCGACTTATTCAAACTCAGCAATTTGATAACATTGCAAACCAGTCATCAGGCTCAAAAATGCCACGGGCAGATTGGAATTTAATATCCAGTTCGGAGTTTATGGTTCCACTTTCAAAAGAGGAACAGAATAAGATTGGTGCATATTTTGATCAACTCGATCACCTCATCACCCTTCATCAGCGTTTGTAAATATTAGTGATAATTTATATTTTTTCAATAAGAATTTGCATGTGAAATATATATTTATATTTGTGGACCACAATAGAGGGAGAATTTATATGGATGATATAGATAAAGATGATTTATTTTGTGATTACTATGAAAAATGGATAAAAATATATAAAGAAGGTGCTATAAGAAAAGTAACTTTGGATAAGTATAAGATGACTCTTAGGTGGTTGAGAAAATTAATTCCTGATTTGAAGATAAAGGATTTAACGAGAATATCTTATCAAGAGTTATTAAATAATTATGCTTTGGAACATGAAAGACAAACAACGATGGATTTTCATCATCAATTAAAAGGTTCTATTTTAGATGCGGTAGATGAAGGATTACTTGATAGAGATCCTACTAGAAAAGCAATTATTAAAGGAAAAACACCAAGTGTTAAGAAAGTGAAATTTATTAATCAATTTGAATTACATACTTTATTAGATACATTAGAGTTGAAAAATGAAATAAGTTGGGAATGGATGATTTTATTAATCGCAAAGACAGGTTTAAGATTTTCAGAAGCACTTGCTTTAACTCCGGCAGATTTTAATTTTTCAAGGCAATCAATATCTGTTTCTAAAACATGGGATTATAAAGGTGATGGCGGTTTTTTACCTACAAAAAATCAATCATCTATTAGAAAAGTACAAATTGATTGGCAAACGGTTATACAGTTTTCACAACTGATAAAAGATTTACCAGAGGATAAACCTATATTTGTCAAAGGGAAGGTTTACAATTCTACGGTAAATGGTGTTTTAGAAAGATATTGTAAAAAAGCGGAAGTTCCTGTGATTTCCATACATGGTTTAAGACACACTCATGCTTCCTTACTTTTGTTTGCTGGGGTGTCGATTGCTAGTGTGGCAAGAAGATTAGGACATTCTAGTATGAATACTACGCAAAAAACATATTTACACATTATACAAGAATTAGAGAATAGAGATGTTGATCTTGTAATGAGATCTTTATCAGGATTGAGTTAAAAAATAATTGTGGTCCACAAAAATAATAAACAAGGAGAATATATAAAATGTAGCGATAAACACTACATTTTTTTATTTCTAGACAAGAATATGAATTTATGTCATAATAGTCAAGCTATTACAAAAGAAAGGAATGACGTTATGATATCAACACAAAATGTATCTTTAAGATATGGAGATAGAGCTTTATTTGAAAATGTTTCTGTTAAATTTACTGAAGGAAACTGTTATGGAATTATTGGTGCTAATGGGGCTGGTAAATCTACATTTTTAAAAATCTTATCAGGAGAAATTGAACCTAATAAGGGAGAGGTTATTATTGAACCTCATAAAAGATTATCAGTATTAAAACAAGATCACTTTGCTTATGATGAAAATAAAGTTGTAGAAACAGTAATTATGGGTAATAAAAGACTTTATGAAATCATGCAAGAAAAAGAAAGATTATACGCAAAAGAAGATTTTAATGATGAAGATGGTATTTTACTTGGTGAATTAGAAGGTGAATTTGCGGATATGGATGGATGGAATGCAGAAGCTGATGCAGAAACAATGTTAAATGGTTTAGGAATTACTTCTGAATTTCATGATATGTATATGAAAGATCTTGATGGTAATCAAAAAGTAAAAGTTTTATTAGCGCAAGCTTTATTTGGTGATCCTGATATTTTATTATTAGACGAACCAACAAACCACTTGGATTTAAAAAGTATTAATTGGTTAGAAAACTTCTTATTAAATTTTAAAAATACTGTCATTGTTGTTTCTCATGACCGTCATTTTTTAAATAAAGTATGTACACATATTGCGGATATTGATTATAGCCGTATTCAATTATATGTAGGAAACTATGATTTCTGGTATGAATATAGCCAAATGCAAATCCAACAAGCAAAAGATCAAAATAAAAAAGCAGAAGCTAAGAAAAAAGAATTAGAAGAATTTATTGCACGATTCAGTGCCAATGCTTCTAAAGCAAAACAAGCTACATCAAGAAAAAAATTATTAGATAACTTAGAAATGGTAGATATTAAACCATCTCTTAGAAGATATCCTTTTATTGGTTTTAAACCAGGGAGAGAAGTTGGAAATATTGTTTTAAATGTTGAAGGTCTTACTAAAGTAGTTGATGGAGAAAAACTTATTAATAATGTTTCATTCTCTATTCAACCAAATGAAAAAGTCGCTTTTGTGGGAGATGATAAAGCAACTGAAGCTTTCTTTAAAATCATTATGGGTGAAGATGAAGATTATGAAGGAGAATTCAAATGGGGAATTACGACATCACAATCTTATTTTCCTAAAGATAATTCAAAATACTTCAATGATTGTGAATTAAGCCTAGTTGATTGGTTAAGACAATTTACTGATGGTAATGTTTATGAACAAGATTTAAGAGGATGGTTAGGACGTGTTCTTTTCTCTGGAGAAGAAGCGTTAAAGAAAGCCAATGTCTTATCTGGAGGAGAAAAGGTAAGATGTATGCTTGCTAAAATGATGATGGAAGATGCGAATGTTCTTGTTTTTGATGAACCAACAAACCATTTAGATCTTGAATCAATTCAAGCATTAAACCAAGGACTTATTCAGTTTAAAGAAAATATTCTCTTTACATGTCATGACCACCAATTTGTACAAACGATTGCAAATAGAATTATTGAATTTAATAAAGAGGGAATTATTGATCGTTTATCAACTTATGATGAATATTTAGAATATAAAGAAGACTTAGAAAACAAATAGAGGACTTCATTGAAGTCCTCTATCTTTTTAGTGTTTTTATAAGGGAAGGAAATTTGAAAAAAATTCTAAGAAAGATGTTTAAATATTATTTATCTTTCTTGACTATAATATAAACATTGATTGTGAACTGAATATTTCTTTTCAAAACAAAAAAGACTTTTTCAAGCCTTTTTGTTTAAATAATAATTTGGGAAGGGAATATGAATTTATTATTTAAGAAAGATGATTTATCTTTCATGACTACAATATAGTATAAAAATATACCAAGAAAATGGTCATATTATGTGTTTTTATGGGACGAGTAAAAATAAATGATAAAGAACATTGAAAAAAATTATCGATTTGGTAAAATTGTCTTAAATAATGTGAGGTGATAAAGTGGAATTACATTTTACAAAAATGGAAGGTATTGGCAATGATTACATTTATGTTGATGGAATCAACCAAGATGTCAATATGACACCAGAGTTTATTAGTCGTATTTCTGATCGTCATTTTGGTATCGGTGGAGATGGTATGATTGTTATTTTAAAATCAGATATTTATGATTTTAAAATGCGTATGTTTAATCTTGATGGAAGTGAAGGAATGATGTGTGGTAATGGAATTCGTTGTTTTGCAAAGTTCTGTTATGATCATCATTTAACGGATAAAAAAGTATTGAATATTGAAACAAAAGCAGGGTTACGTATCGTTGAACTTGTTTTTGAAGGTGATGAAGTCGTTGGCGCAAAAGTGGATATGCAAGAACCAATTTTAGACTGTAAAGAAATTCCGGTAATTTTTAATCAAGAAAAAATGATTAATGAAAAAGTAAAAGTAGGGGACAAGGAATATTCTTTAACAGCTGTTTCAATGGGAAATCCTCATGTTGTTACATATGTTGACTCATTGGATTTTGATATTGAAACAATTGGAAAACAATTTGAACATCATGAAATGTTTCCAAAATCTGTCAACACTGAATTTGTAGAAGTAATCAATGATCATTATTTAAAAATGCGTGTATGGGAAAGAGGCAGTGGTGAAACAATGGCTTGTGGAACTGGTGCGTGTGCCGTTATGTATGCAAGTTATATCAATGGTTATTGTAAAGAAAAAGCAACAGTTGAATTGCTTGGTGGTAAGTTAGAAATTGAACTAAAAGAAGGACATATTTTTATGACAGGACCAGCAACAACTGTCTTTGAAGGAAAAATAAAAGTATAAGGAGAGAAATATGTTACAAACTGCAGAAGAAATTATTAAATATATTGGTGATGCAAAGAAACAAACACCAATTAAAATGTATTTAAAAGGGGAAAATTTACCTGATACAGATGCATTCCATTTATTTGGAGACAGTCATTTTAAAATCGCTATTGGTGATTTAGATGCAATCAACGCTTATGTTGAAGAAAATAAAGATTTAATCAAAGATTCATTTATTGAACAAGATCGTCGTAATAGTGCAATTCCAATGCTAGATATGAGAAATATCAACGCACGTATTGAACCAGGATGCTTCATTCGTGAAAATGTTTCTATTGGAGATAATGCCGTTATCATGATGGGAGCTGTTATCAATATCGGTGCTAAAATTGGAGAAGGATCAATGATTGATATGGGTGCTGTTTTAGGAGGACGTGCTGAAGTAGGAAAACATTGTCACGTTGGTGCCGGAGCAGTGCTTGCAGGTGTCATTGAACCACCTAGTGCGTCACCTGTTATCCTAGAAGATGATGTTTTAATTGGTGCTAATGCTGTTGTCATCGAAGGTGTTCATATTGGTAAAGGTGCTGTTGTTGGTGCAGGAAGTATTGTTACTCAAGATGTACCTGCCGGAGCTGTTGTTGTAGGTAACCCAGCAAGAATCATCAAAGAACAAAAAGATGAAAAAACAGAAGGAAAAACACAATTAATGGATGATTTACGTAAAATCTAGGATAAACTTATGAAACAATTATTAGATCAAATCAAGGAATGGCGTCGTCATTTACACACCATTCCTGAAATTGGCTTTCAAGAATATAAGACATCAGCTTATCTTTATGAACAATTAGAAAAGATGGGTTATCAACCACAAAAAATAACAGAGACGGGAATCGCTGTTTATTTAGATTTTCATAAAGAAAAAACGATTGCTTTTCGTAGTGATATTGATGCTTTAGAAATTACTGAACAAACGGGTGTAGAGTTTAAAAGCACATATCAAGGAAAGATGCATGCGTGTGGTCATGATGGACATATGGCAGCTCTTTTAGGACTTGCTTATAAATTAAAAGATGTCAAAGACTTACCAAATAATGTTTTACTTATTTTTCAACCTGGTGAAGAAGTCGTTGATGGAGCACCATCAATTATTCGTACCGGTATTTTTGAAAAATACAATGTTAAAGGAATTTATGGACTTCATATGTTTCCTGATGTTGATGCTGGGAAAATTGCTTGTCGTAAAGGACCATTGATGGCTGAAAGTGGTGAACTTGATGTGACGATTCATGGTAAAAGTGCCCATGCGGGTAAATATCATGAAGGTATTGATTCGATTGTGATTGCTAGTTTTCTTATTAGTAATTATCAAAGTATCATTTCGCGCATGATTTCACCTATGCAACCTTGTGTTTTAAATATTGGTGAAATTCATGGTGGAACAGTAAGAAATATTGTTGCAAGTCAAACAGAATTTCATGGCACATTAAGAACTTATAGTGAAGAAGTTTTTTCACGTATTGTAGAGGCAATGAAAGGCTTTAATCAAGGAATGGAACAAGCTTATGGTTGTACCATTGATTTTGCTTGTCAACCATTTAATCCACCGGTTTTAAATGATGCTCATTTATATGAACAATTAAAGAAAAATGCAGGTGAAAACTACGAAGAACTTGAAGAACCTGTCATGTTGGCTGAGGACTTTGCGCATTATCAAAAAGTAATACCAGGTGTTTTCTTCTATGTGGGAACAAGATGCAAAGAATATACATCTGGCTTACATACACCAACTTTTAATTTCCACGAAGAAGTCTTAGTACAAGCTGTTGAACTTTATGAAAGACTTGCAAAAAATGTACAATTGGGGGACTAGATATGAATTATTATGATAGATCATTAGATGCATTAATGCATGCTTATGGAAGATATGATGTCACATTTGATCATGGTGATGGCATTCATTTATATGATGTAAACCAAAAAGAATATATTGATTTCTTTTCAGGAATTGGGGTTAATTCTTTTGGCTATAATTATCCAGCTTATGTTGAAGCAATGGAAAAACAACTTCATCGTTTAATGCATATTTCAAATTATTTCAATACTGTAGAAACAATTGAAGCAGCTGAATGTGTTAAAAAGGCAACTAAATTAGATAAAGTATTCTTTACAAATTCAGGAGCTGAATCAACAGAAGGTGCTTTAAAATTAGCGCGTAAATATTATTATCAAAAACATGGAAAAGCGGACAGTGAAATTATTTCATTAAATCATTCTTTCCATGGTAGAACAACAGGATCTGTTAAACTTACTGGAAATGCTCATTATCAAGAAGCTTTTGGACCATTGATTGAAGGGGTCAAATATGCTGAAATTAACGATTTAGATAGTGTTAAAGCATTACTGAATGAAAAAACAGCAGCTATTATTGTTGAACCAGTTCAAGGTGAAGGTGGTGTCTATGTTTGTTCAAAAGAATTCTTAACAGGTTTAAGAAAACTTTGTGATGAAAGAGATATTGCTTTGATTTTAGATGAAGTACAATGTGGAATGGGGCGTACAGGAACAATCATGACTTATTTCCAATACGATATCTTACCTGATATTTTATGTCTAGCAAAAGGAATCGGGGCAGGTTTTCCAATGGGAGCTTTTGTTGCTAATAAAAAATTTGCGGCAGCTATGGAACCAGGAGATCATGGTTCAACTTATGGCGGAAATCCAATGGCTGGGCAAGCATGCCGTACCGTTTTTAAAATCTTAGAAGATACTAAAATGATTGATCATGTTCAAGATATTAGTGAATATTTAATTGAAAAATTAGATGATTTACAAGAAGAATTTCCATGTATTAAAGAAAGACGTGGTTTAGGTTTAATGATTGGTCTTGAATTTGATAAACCAGTTAAAGATATTGTAAAAACATGTTTAGATTTAGGTTTAATTGTCGTTACGGCTGGACCTCATGTTGTAAGAATGCTTCCACCGTTTATTACAACTGAAAAAGATGTGGATCAAGCAATTGCAATTTTAAAAGAAGCAATTGAAAAAAATTAAAAAATTTAAAAAATAAAAAGAAAAAATGGATATTTTGGCGTATATAAGGATGAGGTGATCAATATGTCAAAGTATCCAATTTTTTTACAAGACAATGAAAATAGCTGTGGTGCTTATTGTCTTAAAATGCTTTTAAATTATTATAAAAGAGATGACGAAATAAAAAACATCAAAAAAAGATGCCGCCTTTGTAAAGAAGGTATCAGTGTTTATGGCTTAATCCAAGTTTTAAAACAATATCATATTGAAGCAAAAGCTTATCAATGTGATTTTAAACATCTTGAAGAAATTCAAACTCCTGCCATTATTCATTTAAAACAGGGAGAACTCTATCATTATGTCGTACTTTATAAAATAAAGGAGACTTATTTTGTAGTCGGTGATCCTGCTAAAGGTCTTATAAAAATGAGTTATGAAGTGATGTCAAAAGAATTTACAGGAATTCTTATTACAATTCATCATGTAGGACGTCCTATTGAAGAAAGAGAGTCATATACATTAAAAAACTTTATAACGTATCATTTGAAGCAACATTATCAAGCAATCTTATCAATTCTTTTAAAAACAATTATTATTTCTTTACTAACAATGATTTTTTCTTATTACTATCAAATCATGATTGATTCTTTTTCAAATTACCCTTATTTAAAAATCCTTCTTATTTCTGGTGGCTTTTGTTTACTTTATGTTTTTAAACTTTTATTAGATTATTATCGACAACATCATATTTTAGAACTCAGTCGTACATTAAATGATGAGTATGTTTCTAAGACTATGCAAAATATGATTTATCAAAATTTTCAATATTTTCAACAACTTGAAAAAGGAGCTCTTCTTTCAAGAGCACAAAATCTATTTGAACTTAGTCAGTATTTTATTGAATTTTATCATGTAGTTTTTATTGATTGCGTGATGCTCCTTTTTATTTGTGGTGTGTTACTTTTTATAAATGTGTTTTTATTTGTTGTGACATTTATTATGATGGGAATTATTTTTATTGCTTTTTATTTTTATAATAGAAAACTTCATATTGAAAATAAAAAGATTATTGAACAAAAAGAAAGACTTAATGATGGTATTTTAGAATATCAAGAGAATTTTTTTCAAACAATCCAGTTTAAAATAAGGAAAATGATGAAAAATAAATTAGCTTTTCATTATGATGAATATTTTAAAAATATATATAACCATGATGAAATAACACTTGCGCATCAAATTAAACTCGAATCTTTAATTCAACTAATGATTATGTTTTCTTTATTAATTGCCTTGTTTCTTTATAAAAAAGAAATAATGACTTTAGGAAATGTCATGTTTGTATACTTATTGCTTTCTTATATGATTGATCCTTTAATGAAGTTTTCTTTATTTATTGCGATGCATGATGAATTAAAGATCATTTTTGAAAGATATAAAGAAATGATTCCAGAAAAGAAGGAAAGAAAAAGAAGAATTAAAAAAATTAAGAGTATTGAATTAAGACATGTAAGTTTTAGTTATGGTTATACTCGTCCTTTTTTCGATCATCTTCAATTAAAAATAGATCATTCTTTATGGATAAAAGGAAAAACTGGAAGTGGGAAATCAACGTTATTAAAGATAATTATAGGACAATATGAACCAAGCAAGGGAGATATTTATATTAATAACTATCGTTTACAAGATATTGATTTCAATAGTTATTATCAACATATTAAATATTTAGATAAAACACCTGTCTTTTATAAAGAAACTTTACGTACGAATTTGATTTTTGATCGTCAAGAACTAGAAGAAGAAATGAAAGAATTGCTTTATTATTTTAAAATGGAAACATTCATTTCAGCCCTAGATCTTTATCTAGATGAAGCAGGAGGTTTCCTTTCATCAGGACAAGCACAATTAATGATGATTATTCGTGCGTTGTTATTTAAACCAGATGTTTTGATTTTAGATGAAGCTTTTAGTAATATTGACCAAGAAAGACTTGAACTTTTAATGGATTATTTAAAGAAACAAGAGATGATTATTCTTGTTGTTAGCCATCAAATAAATATGATGAACTGTTTTCCAGACTATGTTATAATTGACTCAGGAAAAATAGTGGGTGAGGAAGATTATGGAAATTGATTTAGCGCTTATTAATGAATTAGAAGATTTTAATGAAGATTATGAAGAAGTTTATTTAAAGATTATTAGAGAAGCATGTAAAGAGCTTGATATTCAAGATGATTTAGAGTTATCGGTCATTTTTGTAGATGATAAACGTATTCATGAAATCAATCGTGAATATCGTCAAATTGACCGTAGTACAGATGTTATTAGTTTTGCTTTAGAAGATAGCGAACAATATTATATTGAAGGAATGCCAAGAGAAATTGGAGATATCTTTATCTCAATTGATCATGCGAAAATGCAAGCAGAAGAATATGGACATTCTTTCTATCGAGAAATGTGTTTTTTATTTACACATGGTTTATTACATCTTCTTGGTTTTGATCATATGAATGAAGAAGATGAAAAAGTTATGTTTGGTAGACAAAAAACAATTTTAGATGCTTTAAATATTACAAGGGAGTAATTAAAATGGATCAAGAAAAATTGATAGAACTTGCATGGTTGGCAAGAGAAAATGCGTATACACCTTATAGTCATTTTAAAGTAGGGGCTTGTGTTGCTTTAAAAGATGGAACTTATGTACAAGGCTGTAATATTGAAAATGCAGCTTATGGTTCAACGATGTGTGCTGAACGTAATGCTGTCTTTGGAACTTATTGCAAAGGCTATCGAAAAGAAGATATCGTCGCTCTTGCTATTGTGGCAGATTGCACACCGATTGCATCCCCATGCGGAGCTTGTCGACAAGTTTTGTCAGAACTTGTGGCTTTAGATATGCCCATCTTTCTAGCAAATAAAGAAAAAGTAGAAAAACATACAATTGGTGAATTATTACCGATGGTATTTATAGGAGAAAGTTTATAATGTTTAAATCAGGATTTGTCAGTATCGTGGGACGTCCTAATGTAGGAAAGTCTACACTTTTAAATCAAATTTTAAAAACAAAATTAGCAATCATGTCTGATGTTGCACAAACAACACGTAATACGATTCAAGGTATTTATACAGATGATGAGGCACAAATTATTTTTATGGATACACCTGGTATTCATAAACCTCAAGATGGTTTAGGAAACTTTATGAATACAACAGCTTTAAATAGTATTTATGGAGTAGATATGGTGTTATTTATTGCACCAGCCAACGAAACTATTGGACGAGGAGATCGATTTATTATTGAAAGATTAAAAGAAGCTGATGGTCCGGTTTTCCTTTTACTTAATAAATGTGATCTTGTTTCTAAAGAAGAAGTCGTTAAGAAACTTACAGAATGGAAAGAACTTTTTGATTTTAAAGAAATTATTCCAATTTCTGCTTTAGAAGATCAAAATGTCGATACACTTATTTCTACTATTAAAAATTATTTAAATGAAGGAATGATGTATTATCCTAAAAATCAAATGACAGATCATCCTGAAAGATTTGTCATGGCTGAATTTATTCGAGAAAAAATACTTTATTTTACTAGAGAAGAAGTTCCTCATAGTGTAGCTATTGTTGTTGAACGTATGGCAGAACAAGAAGATGGCAGTGTTGAAGTCATTGCGACCATTGTCGTTGATCGTAAATCACAAAAAGGAATTCTTATTGGAAAACAAGGATCAATGATTAAAAAGATTCGTCAAAATGCTCAAAGAGAAATGAAACGTTTCTTACAAACACCTGTTCATCTTGAATTATTTGTAAAAGTTGAAAATAATTGGCGTAATAAACAAAAATATTTAAAAGAATTTGGTTATAACGAAGATGACTATTAAAAAAGAAGAAGTTGTTTGTCTAGGAATTGTCTTAAAGACACAATCTTATAAAGAAAGTGATGCTTTAGTTACTGTTTATTTTAAAGATTATGGAAAGATGACATTAATTGCACGTGGTGTAAAGAAATTAAAAAGTAAAAATGCTGCAGCTTGTCAAAGTTTGACATTGTCTGAATTTACTTTTATCCCACGTAATGGACTTTCAACTCTTATTAAAGCAAGTTCGGTTGATTTCTATCGCTATCTTAAAGAAGATATCGAATTAGAAGCTTACGCGAGTTATTTTATGGAATTTGTTTTAAGAAACGAAGAAGAAAATCAGCCTGATTTAGATGTATTCAATCATTTAAAAGAAGCACTTGATGCTCTAAATCATGGTTACCCACCTCAACTTGTTTATTTACTTTACAATGCGTATATCTTAAAAAGATGTGGAGTTGCTTTGCAAGTAGATGGTTGTGTTCGTTGTTTAAGACAAAATCGAATTGCTGGGTTAAGTTTGGAAGACGGGGGCTTTGTTTGTTTAGATTGTTTATCACTTCGTGACAAACAACTAGATAAAGAAACTTTAAAAGCTTTTCGCTACATTAATAAAATTTGCTTTAAACAAATCGATCAATTAAAGATTTCTCAAGAATCAATCGATCAATTGATTGAAATTATGGACTATTATGTAGATGAAATGACTGGAATTTTATTTAAGACCAAGAAAATGATAAAAAGTCTTGAAAAATTATGACAAAAGTCGACACTTTTGTCTTTTTTTATATACATTTTTTGACTATAATAAAAATAAATTCAAAGGGGGAGATACATATGGGGCAGTTTTTACCGATAAATAGAAAAGAAATGGACGAAAGAGGATGGCAAGAGGTTGATTTTGTCTATGTTTGTGGAGATGCCTATGTGGATCACCCGTCATTTGGTGCGGCGATTATCTGTCGTACATTAGAAGCCAATGGGTTTAAGGTGGCTTTTTTATCACAACCAGATTGGCATAACGTGGAAGAATTCAGACAATTTGGTAAACCTAAATTAGGTTTCTTGATTTCTTCGGGAAATATTGATTCAATGGTCAATCATTATACAGTTTCTAAAAAAAGAAGACATAAAGATTCCTATACACCAGGAGGTAAAGGTTTTAAAAGACCAGATCGTGCCGTTATTGTTTATAGTCAAATGGCAAGACAGGCTTATCCGGATACAAACATTATTCTTGGTGGTATTGAAGCTTCTTTACGACGTTTAGCACATTATGATTATTGGAGTGACAAAGTTAGAAAATCAATTATTATTGATGCCAATGCCGATTTATTAATGTTTGGTATGGGAGAAAATAGTATTATTGAAGTGGCAGAAGCTTTAGAAAGTGGTTTGGAAATTAAATATTTAACCTATTTAGATGGAACTGTTTATAAAACAAAGAATATAGATGATCTTTCAGATTATATTATGCTTCCTAGCTATGAAGAAATTACTTCTTCTAAAAGAAAATATGCTGAATCTTTCCAAATACAATATCTTAATACCGATCATTACAACGCTAAAATATTAGTGGAGCCTTATCAAGGGTGGTATGTGGTTCAAAATAGACCAAATAGACCGCTTACTCAAAGAGAATTTGACCGTGCTTATGGTTATGATTACAGCCGTACATATCATCCAAATTATGAACATGTTCCTGCAATTGATGAAGTGAAATTCTCCCTTATTTCTAACCGTGGGTGCTTTGGTTCGTGTAACTTTTGTGCTTTAGCTTTTCATCAAGGACGTATTATTCAAGCAAGAAGTCATGAATCGATTTTAGCTGAAGCAAATAAAATGGTATGGGATCCTGATTTTAAAGGATATATTCATGATGTTGGAGGACCAACAGCAAACTTTAGAGATACAGCATGTGAAAAACAAAAGACGAAAGGAGCATGTCCAACAAAACAATGTTTATGGCCTCAACCATGTAAAAACTTAAAGGTAGATCATGAAGACTATCTTTCATTACTTACAAAATTAAGACAGCTTCCTAATGTTAAAAAAGTCTTTGTTCGTTCAGGAATCCGCTATGATTATTTAATGTATGATAAAAACGATCATTTCTTTGAAGAACTTGTCCAACATCATATTTCTGGACAATTAAAAGTGGCTCCTGAACATATTAGTAATCATGCTTTAGATAAAATGGGAAAACCAAGACGTGGACTTTATGAAAAGTTTGTAGATAAATATTATCGTTTAAATGAAAAATACGATAAGAAACAATTCCTTGTTCCCTATTTAATGTCATCTCATCCAGGATGTCGTTTAGAAGATGCCATTGAATTAGCAGAATATTTAAGAGATATTCATCATCAACCAGAACAAGTCCAAGATTTCTATCCAACACCAGGAACTCTTTCAACAACAATGTATTATACAGGATTGGATCCTCGTGATATGACAGAAGTCTATGTTCCAAAAGATCCAAAGGAAAAAGCAATGCAAAGAGCGTTGATTCAATATAAAAACCCTAAAAACTATGATCTCGTCTATGAGGCTTTAATCAAGGCAAATCGAAAAGATCTTATTGGTTTTGGTAAAAACTGTTTGATTAGACCACGTACGAAAAGATCAAACTATAACCGTCCTTATCAAAAAGGAGGCGCTAGACGATGAGATTTACAGAAACCTATACGTCGGGAACACATACCTCTATTAAATTTGATATCTATCAGCCCAATGTAATCTTAAGATATAAGGGCATTATTCAAATACATCATGGTTTATGTGAATATTCTGAACGTTATAAAAAGTTTGCGGAATATTTAAGTCATGAAGGCTTTATTGTGGTAGTATCTGATTTTCCAGGACATGGAACTTCTCTTTATAAATTTGAACAAGGTTATTTTGGAAAAGGAAATGCACTTGATACATTAGTTGAAGATATTCAACGTTTACGTCATATTATTACTAAACGTTATGAAGATCTACCTTACTTTATGCTAGGTGTTGATTTAGGCTCGCTTGTTTTATTAAAATATGCTGGTGTGTATGGAGACTATATTAATGGCATGATTCTATTAGGTACATGTATGAAAAATAGTTTTTATTATCGGATGAAGATGATTGTTGATTTCAATATTTTATTACATGGACAAATGAATCACTCAAGAGTCATCAAAAAAGCAATTGATTTATTTCTACAAAGAAATTTAAATGGAAACTATAAAATGACTAATACAAAAGAAGTGAACCTTTACATGGAAGATCCACTTACGGACTTTGTTTACACAAATCAAGCTTATCGAGATATTTTAGATTATATAAAATATACGAGTGATGAAGAACATTTAAAACAAATTCCCCAATATTTACCTGTATACTTGTTATCGGGTGGATTTGATAATTTGACACGCAATGGAAAAGACACGATAAAACTTTATAAAATATTAAAGGAAAATGGATTAAAAGATTTAAGCTATAAGATTTTTGATAATCGTCGACAAGATATTTTACATGAAAATAATTATCGCGAAGTTTATCATAATATTATGAATTGGCTTGATGAAAGAACTTATATGTAGCACCCTTATAGTTGGTTGACAAATATCCACTATAAGGGTATTTTATTGATACGCGAAAAGGGTATAAAAGACTTGGAATGCCAAGTCTTTATTCATTTTTACACAAAAAGGAGAAAAATATGGCAACTAAAGATATGGACAAATTAGTAAATCATGCAAAATCAACAGGTTTTGTATATCAAGGTTCTGAAATCTATGATGGACTTGCAAACACATGGGATTTTGGACCATTAGGGGTTGAAATGAAAAACAATATTAAACGTTTATGGTGGAAAAGATTCATTCAAGAATCTCCTTATAACGTTGGTTTAGATTCAGCTATTTTTATGAATCCAAAGGTATGGGAAGCTTCTGGACATGTTGGTGGATTCTCTGACCCATTAATTGACTGTAAAGAATGTAAAACAAGACATCGTGCAGATAAATTAATTGAAGCATACGATCCTTCTGTACATAGTGAAGGTTGGAGCAATGAACAAACAATGTCTTATATTAAAGAACATAACATTGTTTGCCCTAACTGTGGAAAAAGCAACTTCACAGATGTTAGACAATTTAAATTAATGTTTGAAACACATATGGGTGTTGTTGAAGACGATAAATCTGTGGTTTATTTACGTCCTGAAACAGCACAAGGTATTTTTGTAAACTTTAAAAATATTCAAAGAACATCTCGTAAAAAAGTACCATTTGGTATTGGTCAAATCGGTAAATCATTCAGAAATGAAATTACACCAGGTAACTTTATTTTCAGAACAAGAGAATTTGAACAAATGGAATTAGAATTCTTCTGTAAACCAGATACAGATTTAGAATGGTTCGATTATTGGAAATCTTATTGTAAAAAATTCTTATTAGATTTAGGTTTAAAAGAAGAAAACTTAAAATTTAGAGATCATGAAAAAGAAGAACTTTCTTTCTATTCAAAAGCAACTTGCGATGTTGAATACAAATTCCCATTTGGATGGGGAGAATTATGGGGAATTGCAGATCGTACAGATTACGATTTATCTCGTCATATGGAACATTCTAAAAAATCATTAGAATATTTAGATCCTCAAACAAACGAAAAATATATTCCTTATGTTATTGAACCATCTGTAGGTGCAGATCGTTTATTCTTATCTGTTTTATGTGACAGTTATCAAGAAGAAACTTTAGAAAATGGAGATACAAGAACAGTGATGAAATTACATCCTGCTATTGCTCCATATAAAGTAGCAATCTTACCATTAACTAAAAAACAAAGCGAAAAAGCAGAAGAAGTTTATGCAACTCTTGCTAAACATTTCTCTGTTGAATATGATGTTGCCGGACAAATCGGAAAAAGATATCGTCGACAAGATGCTATCGGTACACCATATTGTGTTACTGTTGACTTTGATACAATGGAAGACAATGCTGTTACTGTTCGTAATCGTGATACAATGGAACAAGTTCGTTTACCAATTGATGAATTAGTTGCATATATTCAAGATAAAATCGCATTCTAATAAAGGAGGAAACTATGCCAAGACTTTCACAAGAAAAAATCAATGAAATAAGACAATCTGTCGACATTGTGGAAGTTATTGGCAATTATCTTCCACTTGAAAGAAAAGGACGAAATTATATTGCCTTATGTCCTTTTCATAATGATAGTCATCCCTCTATGTCAGTATCACCAGAAAAACAAATCTTTATGTGTTTTGTCTGTCATCATGGGGGAAATGTCTTTACTTTCTTACAAGAATATTTAAAAATTTCTTATTTAGAAGCGGTAAAGATGGTTGCACAAATGGGAAATGTCGATTTAGGTGATTTTACCTTTTATGAAGAAAAGAAACCTGTTAATAAAAAAACAGAACCTTTCTATTTAATGCATGAAGAAGCCAATCGTATTTATAAACACTACTTGTCAACCAAACTTGCTTTAGAAGCAAAAAACTATTTAACACAAAGAGAACTTTCACAAGATATTATTGACCATTTTGAAATTGGTTATGCACCTGATCAAAATATTTTATTATCCGCTTTTGAAAAGTCGGGTTTTACAAAGATGCAAGCCTATGCTTCAGGTTTAGTCATTGAATCACAAGTTGGTTATGATCGTTATCATGATCGTATCATGTTTCCTTTACATAATAGTGAAGGACGCGTGGTAGGATTTAGTGGACGTATTTATCGTTCAAGCCAAAAAGAAGCAAAATATATGAACTCACCAGAATCCTCAATCTTTATTAAAGGTGATACGCTTTATAATTATCATCGTGTCAAAGAATCGGTAAGAGATGCAGGTAAAATTATTGTTCTTGAAGGATTCATGGATGTAATTGCATTATACAAGGCAGGAATTAAAAATGCTGTCGCAATTATGGGAACAGCACTTACTTCAAATCATTTAAGGATGTTGAAGAGACTTTCTAATGATGTTGTCTTATGTTTAGATGGAGATCAGGCTGGAAAAAATGCCATGATGAAATGTATTGATGCAATGGCTTTAGCGGGTTTTAATATAGGAGTTGTTGTTATTCCTGATCAAATGGATCCAGATGAATTTTTAAAAGCAAAAGGAAAAGATGAACTGAATGCTTTATTTAAAAATCCACAAAGTGCGATTGATTTTAAAATGAGTTATCATTATGAAAGAATCAATGTAGAAAATTATGAAGATCGAAAGAAATATTTAGAATCAATGGTTGAAATGATTGCAACATTAGATGATCTAGTAGACCGTGATTATTATATAGAACAATTGGTTAAAAAGTCGGGCTTTTCTAAAGAAATTATTTATCAGTTATTAAGCCAAAAACCTCATGAAAAGCAACCGATTCCGTTTCAACCAATCACTTATGATCAATCAACAAAGATGATTGATAAGTATCAAAAAGCAGAGAGAAACTTGCTTTATTACATGATGCAAAATAAAAGCTATGCGATGCAATATGAAGCAAAAGCAGGCTACATGTATGATAAAATTAATCGTTTGATTGCTTCTTATATTATTGATTATTATCGTCAATATGTTGTCTTAGAAATTGCTGATTTGATTAGTATGATCGATGATGATGAAATCGTTAAAAGAATATTAGAAATTTCTTCACAACATTTACCCAAAGAAACATCAAATCAAGCAATTGATGATTATATAAAAATTATACAAGAAAAAATGGAAGTAGAAAGAATCAAACAGCTTGAAAGTGAAATGGCGCAAACTTATGATCCACGGCAACAAGCGAAGATTCTACAAGAAATTATTAATTCAAAAGAGAAGGAGTAAGATATGGCAAAGAAAAAAGTACAAGCTGTTTCATTTGAAGACTTAAAGGCTTTAGTTGTAAATGAAGCGAAACAAAATGGGAATGTATTAACCCAAGAACAAATTGACGAATATTTAATGAATTATGATTTAAGTGATGAACTTGCAGAAGAATTATTAGAACATATCCAAAAAAGTGATATTACAATTTCTGATGATGATTTAGATTCATTAGATGTTGATGATGATGTTTTATTAGCGGGTGTTCCAGATTTAGGGGATGACCTCGATTTAGATATTGATGATAGTGATGATACTCCTGATTTAGACTTTGATGGTGATTTCGACATGATGACGGGAGATACATTACATATGTATCAAGAACATGATGACGATAAAGAAAGTGAAAGCACACAATTAGGAAGCAATGTTAAAATCAACGATCCTGTAAAAATGTATTTAAAAGAAATCGGTCGTGTTGAATTATTGAATCATGATCAAGAAATTGAACTTGCAAAACGTATTTTAGAAGGTGATGAACAAGCTAAAAAAGAACTTGCTGCAGCAAACTTAAGATTAGTTGTTTCTATCGCTAAAAGATATGTAGGACGTGGTATGTTATTCTTAGATTTAATTCAAGAAGGAAACATGGGATTAATTAAAGCGGTAGAAAAATTTGATTATACAAAAGGATTCAAATTCTCAACGTATGCTACTTGGTGGATTCGTCAAGCAATTACACGCGCGATTGCCGATCAAGCTCGTACAATTCGTATTCCTGTACACATGGTGGAAACAATCAATAAATTAACACGTATCCAAAGACAATTGATTCAAGAATTAGGAAGAGAACCTACTGCGGAAGAAATTGCGGAAAAAATGGATGGTATGACACCTGAAAAAGTACGTGAAATTCAAAAAATTTCATTAGAACCTGTTTCTTTAGAAACACCAATTGGGGAAGAAGATGACTCTCATTTAGGTGATTTCATTGAAGATGAAGGAGCTATGTCACCAGATGATTATGCCGCTAATGAATTGTTAAAAGATGAATTAAATGATGTTTTATTAGAATTAACAGATCGTGAAGAAAAAGTATTAAGACTCCGTTTTGGTTTAGATGATGGAAGAACAAGAACACTTGAAGAAGTAGGACGTGAATTCAACGTAACACGTGAGCGTATTCGTCAAATTGAAGCAAAAGCTTTAAGAAAATTAAAACACCCATCTCGTTCAAAAAGATTAAAGGATTTCTTAGATCGTTAATATGAAACTTTCAGGGCGTTTATTAGAACTTGCACAGCTCGTTGATAAACATAAAAATGGTACTATTTTAGCGGATATAGGAACAGATCATGCCTATCTTCCTTGCTATTTAATAGAAAAAAATATTATAGAAAAAGCCTATGCTTGTGATGTGGCACAAGGGCCTTTTAAAGCTTCTCTTTCGACTATTGAGCACTATCATTTTGAAGAAAAAATTGAAGCTTTATTAGGAAATGGTCTTAATCCCATTTTAGATAAAGATGTTTCTATGATTACAATAGCTGGAATGGGAGCCTTTCTTATAGGTGATATTTTAGAAGAAAATAAAGATTACATTGATCAAAATAAACGTTTATTCTTACAACCAAATGCCAATAGTGATCATTTAAGAGAATATTTATTCAAAAATAATTTTACTATTCTTGATGAAAAAATGATTCAAGATGGACATCATATCTATGAAATGATGGTTGTAAAAAAAGTAAATGATGTACAAATGACAAAAGAAGATCTTCTTTTTGGTCCTGTTTTAAGAAAAGAAAAATCTGATTTATTTATCCAATATTGGAAAAAGCAATACAAAACATATCAAAGAATTCAAAAAGATTTACCAAAAGAACATCAAAGATATCAAGAAATTGATCAAATATTAAAACTTATTGAAGGTGAATTAAATGAAAGCTTATGAAATTATTAACTATTTAGAAAACTATTTTCCACTTGAACTTCAAATGGATTTTGATTGTTGCGGTTTACAAATAGGAAATAGAAATAAAGAAATCAAAAAAGTGTATATAGCTTTAAATGCAGATAATGAAACATTACAAGCTTGCATTGAACAAGATTGTCAAATGTTAATAACACATCATCCATTTTTACTTGAAAAGATTAAAAATATGGATGTCAATGAACATCAAGGATATTTTATTTCACTTGCAATGAGACATGATATTGTTGTTTATAGTTTACATACTTGTCTTGATCGAGGAAAAAATGGTATTTCTATGAATGATTGGTTAGTTAATCAATTAGGTGTTCATGGTATTGAATGTTATGATCACTATGAAGTTGGTAAAAAGGCTATTTTAAATCAACCAATGGAAGGAAATACTTTTATTAAAAAAGTAAAAGAAACATTTCATCTAGAACATGTAAAATACAGCAAAAACACGAATAAAACAATTGAGAAGATTGCTATTTGTGGTGGAAGTGCCGCAGATGATTTAGAAATTCTTGCAGATCAAGTCGATTGTTATATTACAGGTGATAGCAAATATCGTCATGCCAAATATGCCATTGATCATGATTGTTTATTGATTGATCCAGGACATCACTTAGAAGTGATTTTTGAAAAAGAGTTACAGAAACTCTTAGATAATTTGCCAATCGATACCCAAATTCATGAAAGTAAAGATTATTTTAATTATGAATAGAAAAAAATGCTAGAAAATCTAGCATTTTTTATATAAGTTGATGTTTTTTCATGGCTTTATAAATACCATCTTTTGCAATATCATCACAAACTTCATCCGCAATTTCTTTTAAGCCCTCTTTTGCGTTACCTACAGCAATTCCTACATGGCAATATTCAAGCATATCGGTATCATTCATTCCATCTCCAAAAGCAAAAGTATTTTCTTTAGGGATATTTAAATGTTGAATAAGGGTTTCAATAGCGCTTGCCTTATTGACACCAACAACAGATAATTCACCTGAATCATCACCAAAAGCAGGAACAGTACAATGAATGACATTGAAAGCATCTGAAAAATGATCATTAATTGTTTGAAAAGGAATATCTTTATTTTCTAAAAAACAAATCTTATTGACATCACTACGGTACATACTTTCTCCTTCAATCAAGGATGTAATAAAATGACTTGGTTGTTCTTCTTTTTTCTTTCTCGCATTTTCATCATTTTCCAAATCACCATAAGTTATTTTTTCTAAACGAGACACAAGATTTTCACTTGCAAATAAACCACCATTACTTTCAAGATAATAGTCATAATCATTTTCTTCAAAGAAATCAACAACACGATGAACATCGTTATCAGAAACTTTTTTATGATAAAGCATTTCATCACCGATTGTCACAAATCCACCACCAGCACCAATAATTCCATCAAAACCAACGTCT
>ULYD01068623.1_pt1 | contig 40007 bp, 36 predicted proteins | sample 1961831 | NCBI WGS metagenome assembly ULYD01 (sample SAMEA4835854, study PRJEB28245) | human gut metagenome | biome: gut microbiome; material: fecal sample | place: Denmark | collected 2008 | reverse complement strand
AAGACTTAAAAAGCACCGTGTCTTCCAACACGGCATGCGTCCCGACTAAAATCCGTACCTCGCCGTCTTTCAATCCGTCCAAAACAGCCTGTCGCCGCTTTCCTTTCACCGTCCCCGTCAGCAGTTCCACCCTTACGGGCATCCCGAACAACAAGTTCTGGAAAGTCACATAATGCTGCTCCGCCAAAATCTCGGTAGGCGCCATGATACAAGCCTGAAAACCATTGTCCAATGCAATCAAGATGCTCATCAAAGCCACCAGTGTCTTCCCGCTGCCTACATCGCCTTGCAACAAACGGTTCATTTGTCGCCCGCTCCCCATATCCTGACGAATCTCACGAATGACTCTTTTCTGCGCTCCGGTCAGCTCAAACGGCAGGTTCTTCTCATAAAACGTATGAAACAGCTCGCCTACACGGGCAAACACATAACCACGGTATTTCTGACGGCGCTCACGCGCATACTTTATTATATTCAACTGAATATAGAAAAGCTCTTCGAACTTCAAACGGAATTGCGCCTTCCGTAAATCTTCCGCAGAAGTCGGATAATGCACATGCCGGAGCGCTTCATCCAAAGACACCAGATTCAACGAACTTACTAAATAAGGTGGCAAGGTTTCCGGAATTCCGGCATCCAAACGTTCAAACAAAGTCGCCGTAAAATGTTCTATGGAACGGGAATTCAATCCGGCCCGTTTCATCTTGTCCGTGGTCGTGTAATAAGGCTGAAGTCCCATGGTGTTCAAACGCAATTCATCGGCCTTGTCCACATCAGGATGAGCGATGTTGATTCGTCCGTTGAAAACACTCGGCCGCCCGAACACGATATAATCCGTCCGCGTCTTGTAGGCGGACAAAATGTATTTTATGCCATTGAACCAAATCAAGTCCACAACTCCCTGCCCATCGGTGAAATGAGCCACCAAACGCCGTTTCCGTCCCTCTCCCTCCGTATCGAAGCTCAATATCTGGCCGCGAATCTGTACGTAGGGCATATCGGCCGTCAACTCATGGATATAATAAAGCCGCGTACGGTCTATATGTTTATAAGGAAAGGTGTACAACAAATCATGCAAAGTACGGATTTGCAACTCATCTCCGAGCAGTTTGGCACGCTGCGGTCCCACTCCCGGCAGGAACTTGATATCTTGACATTCAAGGTCTATCATCGGTCAATCGGATAAAAGAGCTTCGGCTATCTTTAAATCGAAAGGTGTGGTTATCTTTATATTCTCACGGTTGCCCGGCACCAGCGACACCGGAACTCCCATAGCTTCCACCACAGAAGCATCGTCAGTGAAAAACGGACGGTACTCTTGCCGGTAAGCGGCTTTCAGCACATCGGCCCGAAAAGTCTGCGGGGTCTGCACCAAACGATATTGTGCACGGTCTACGGTTACACTGTCTCCCTCCGTCTCGTTGGATTTCAGGCAACGCAGTGTCTCCACGACTTCGGCAACAGGTATGGCGGCACGTTCCCGGAAAGCTGATTCATAACATGCCGCTATGACCTCACGAGACACAAAAGGACGCACACCGTCGTGCACAGCCACCAAAGCATCCGTTTCCCCATCCGGCACCTCTGCCAAACCGTTGGCCACGGAATGAAAGCGCGTCTCTCCTCCGTCGGCCAAACGATAAGGAATGCGGAAGTCATATTCACGACACAATTCATTCCAATAACCCTGCTGTGCAACCGGCAATACCACAATCAGTTCCACACTTTCGTCATAGGCATGAAACGCATCCAACGTCCGCATCAACACCGGTCGACCTTGGACCGGAATGAACTGCTTGGGAATTTCGCCCCCCATACGCAGTCCTTTCCCTCCGGCCACTACGATCGCATATTTCTTCATCAAGCCACCTCGTTGTACAACATTCCGTTTCTTACGGCTTCCGCCTTGTCCTTACCGGCCAGCTTGGCCACGATGGCATAACCGAATTCAAATACGGCAGCCGGCCCTTTTCCGGTAATGAACAAGCCGTCCTCCTCCACAAGGCTGCCTGTATAAGAAGCCCCTTCCAAGTTCTCTTCAAATCCGGGATAGCAAGTCGCCTTCAGTCCTTTCAGCAATCCCATACGGCCGTAGACCAAAGGAGCCGCACAAATAGCCGCCAGCGGTTTGCCAGCCTTATACTGCTGCATGATACCTTCGGCCAAACCTTCGTGTCCGGCCAGATTGTATGAACCGGGCAGCCCGCCAGGCAATACCAACATAGCGGCCTTGGAAAAATCAACTTCTTCCATCAACATATCGGCCTCCACGCGAATTCCATGTGCACCGGTCACCATCTTGTCGCCCGTCACCGAAACGATACGGGTTTCCACTCCTGCACGACGCAAAATATCTACCACAGCCAAAGCTTCCACTTCTTCCGAACCTTCGGCAAAAAACAAATATACTGTTTCCATCCTTCTGTATTTAATAATGAATATTTATAAGTTAAATCAATTCTTCTCTTGCCACGCCATGCGTTGCACATCCGCTCCCGAAGGTGATTGAAACACCCGCAAGTCGAACTCCGGAATCACTGCCAGAACATGGTCGAAGACATCGGCCTGGATTTCTTCATAAGGAATCCAGTCTTTCACCGTCGAAAAGAAATACAGTTCCACAGGAATTCCCCTGTCCGTCGGCTGCAAATGACGGACCATGCAATGCAGTTCCTGATTGGTATAAGGCAAGCTTCGCAAGTATGCCGTCAAATAAGCCCGGAACACGCCCAGATTGGTCTGGCGGCGGCCATTGACCTTTACGGTATCGTCGATGGAATGAGCCGCATTATAATCCTGCAAGTCCTGTTCTTTCCTTTCTATATAGTCTTTCAGCAAACTTATCTTGCGAAAACGCTCCAACATCTCCGGCGTACAAAACTTCACACTGCTCATATCTATATTGACAGACCGTTTGATACGACGTCCGCCGCTTTCGCGCATCGCATTCCAATTCTGAAACGAATCACTGACTAAAACGTATGGCGGCACCGTGGTCACTGTATTGTCCCAATTACGGACTTTCACGGTGTTCAGCGTCACTTCCGTCACGACCCCGTCGGCATCATATTTGGGCACTTTTATCCAATCTCCCACTTTCAGCATATCGTTGGCCGACAACTGTACTCCGCTGACGAATCCCATAATGGTGTCTTTAAAAATCAACATCAAAACAGCAGCCGAAGCACCTAATCCCGCCAACAGCGAAACGGGGTCCTTGTCTATCAGTTCGCTAAGTATGATGATACCGCCTACGAACCAAGCCACCACTTGAAGCGTCTGCAACAAACTCTTCAAAGGACGGTCTCGGAAGGCTTCTTTGTCACTATAGACACTATAAACAGCCCTTAAAAAAGCATGAACAAAAGCCAGAAAAGCAAGAACGATAAATACAAAACTGATTCGTCGGACAAAATCGACCGTACTTCCATTCGTATCGGCAAAAACTACGGGTACAAAGCAATATATCACCACCGGCACCACCATACGACTTAAACGTACCATTACCTTATGGTCGAATACCACATCATCCCACGTAGCTTTCGTGCGTTTCACCAAATGTGCTACAGCTTTCAACAAAAAACAGCGGCAAACCGCATCTGCCAAAAAAGCCGCAGCGACCAATAAGGCCAACATGACACCGTGCGCCAAGGCATCGGCTACCGACACCAATCCCCACGAAGCCAGCACGTTTGTCAACCATCCTTGCAAGTCTATTTCCATCATCCCATCGCGTCCGGCCTTTCTATTTCAAACATTCCAGATAGCGCTTGATGGTCTCTTCCAGCCCGAGGTACAAAGCGTCACAAATCAGTGCGTGACCGATGCTTACTTCATCAATCCATCCTATCTGTTCATGCATATATTTCAAGTTCTCCAAGCTCAAGTCATGGCCGGCGTTCAGCCCCAACCCCAAACTGCGAGCCGTCCGAGCCGCTTCCACAAAAGGCCGGACAGCCACCTCCGGACTTCCTGCATAAGCCGAAGCGTACGGCTCCGTATAAAGTTCCACCCGGTCTGCCCCCGCTTTTGCCGCATATTCCACCATCTCCGCTTCGGCATTGACAAAAACGGAAGTACGAATCCCTTTTTCCTTAAAATCCCCTATGATTTCCGTCAGAAACGAAAGATTCTTTTTCGTATCCCAACCCGCATTCGACGTAATCTGGTCGGGAGCATCCGGCACCAATGTTACCTGTGTGGGTCGTACTTTCAACACCAAATCATTGAACTTGTCCACCGGATTGCCTTCGATGTTGAACTCCGTACGCAAAACAGCTTTTAGGTCATACACGTCCTGGTAACGGATGTGGCGCTCATCGGGACGGGGATGCACCGTGATGCCCTGTGCCCCGAACTTTTCACAATCCAATGCCACCTGCACGACGTCCGGATTATTGCCTCCCCGCGCATTACGCAGAGTAGCCACTTTATTAATGTTCACACTTAATTTCGTCATTTCTCTTTCAATTATAATTTGTCACCAATAGGGCAAAGTTAGAAAAAAATACTATATTTGCGGCTCTATAACCGCAGTAAAAGTCTTAATTAATATTAGGAGAATGGCAGAAAGACTCAAATTCGCCCTGTTCGGCAACATCTATCAAGCTAAAAAGTCGGCTTCGGTCAAACAACTCATTTCCTTGTTGGCTGCACGCGATGCCGAACTCTATATCGACACCGATTTCTATACCTACCTCAGTCAGGAACTTCATTTCGATGTCTGTCCTACCGGACTGATATCAGACAGCGATTTTCAGGCTGACATCGCAGTCAGCATGGGAGGTGACGGAACTTTTCTGGCCGCAGCCAGTCGGGTGGGAAATAAAGACATACCTATATTGGGAATCAACATGGGGCGGCTCGGCTTCTTAGCTGATGTGTCTCCGGAAGAAATCAACGAATGCATCGACGACATCTACAACCACACATACAAAATTGATGAGCGTAGCGTCATCGAAGTGAAATACGAAGGTCCGGAACTCTCCGGATACCCATACGCCCTGAACGAAGTGGCCGTCCTGAAACGGGATAACTCCTCCATGATTTCCATCCGGGTGGAAGTGAATGGTGAATTTCTGGCCACTTATCAGGCTGACGGCCTCATCATCAACACGCCCACGGGTTCCACCGGTTATGCCTTGAGCGTAGGAGGCCCCATCATCGTGCCCCAATCCGGTACATTCTGCATTACGCCCGTAGCCTCCCACAGCCTGAACGCACGTCCCATCACGCTCCGCGACCAAGTGGAACTTACGCTATCGGTAGAATCCCGCAACCATAATTTCCTCGTGGCTATAGACGGACGCAGCGAAGCCTGCACCGAAGCCACACGCCTCATCCTTCGCCGAGCTCCCTATAATATAAAGGTATTGCAACGCAAGAACCATTCGTTTTACTCCACCTTGCGTGAAAAGCTCATGTGGGGCACCGACCCAAGGGAAGAATCATGTTGAACGCCTTTCGCTCCTCTACGTCAACCTATTCCACCCTACGTTTGCTCCAATGGCTGTGGAATATCCTGCGGCACCACCGATTGCAAACGGGACTGAACACCCTGCTCGGCTGCTCCACTGTATTGTTGGATTTCATGTTCATCGCTGCCACCAAATGGACCATCGACATCGCGACCTATAAAGCCCCCGGAAGTTTATCCATAGCCGCCGCACTACTCATCGGTATTCTGTTGTCACAGCTCTGCATCCATTTCGCTTCACGCTGGGTCAAGGCCATTTTGGGAGTCAAGGCACAAAACCACATGCAACGGTTCTATTTCGACCGTTTGCTGCACAGCGAGTGGAAAGACCGGAACCGACGACACAGCGGAGACCTTCTGAATAGGCTGGAGCGAGATGTCACCGACGTGGTGAATGCCGTCACCGAGACGGCTCCTTCCATTATCGCCGTGTGCATACGGTTGGTAGGTGCGTTCTTATTCCTGTATTCCATGGATGCTTCATTGGCTTGTCTCACCATGGCCATCATTCCGCTCTTCATGGTATTGAGCAAGGTCTATATGAAACGTATGCGCAAACTGACCCGCGAAATCAGGAACACGGACAGCCGTATCCAAAGCATACTGCAAGAAACGATACAACACCAGATGGTTGTACAGACCTTGGAGCAACAGTCCGTTATGGTACAACGGTTAGATAACATACAACAGGACTTACGTAACCAAATCAAGACGCGCACCCGCTTTTCGTCCATTTCCTCGTCTTTCCTCAGCGCCGGATTCATGGGGTGCTACCTTGTGGCCTTTCTGTGGGGAGCCGCCCGACTGCACGAGGGGACAATCACCTACGGCATGATGATAGCCTTTATCCAACTCGTAGGACAAATACAAGGCCCGTTCCGAGACATGAGCCGTTTCATTCCTATTTTCGTCAACGCTTTTACAGCCGGCGAACGTCTCATGCAATTAGAAGAGATTCCTTTGGAAAAACATCCCGAAGAAATCCGGATAGGCTCGCCCTCCGGCATACGCTTCCATCAAGTCTCATACGCATACGACAAGGGAAGCCGCCACATACTGCAAGATTTCACCTACGATTTCCCGCCGGGCAGCCATACGGCCGTGATAGGGGAAACCGGCGCAGGGAAAACGACTTTAATACGCCTGATGCTTTCCTTAATCCATCCCACAGCGGGAAAAATCATATTATACGACAACCATGGCAGGCAATCCGAATGCCATGCAGGCACCCGCTCCAACTTCACCTACGTCCCCCAGGGAAATACCCTCTTTAGCGGTACCATACGGGAAAACCTGTTGCTCGGCAATCCGTACGCCACAGATGAAGAAATGCAGACCGCACTCATCCACGCCTGTGCCGATTTCGTATTCCAACTCCCCGAAGGCTTGGACAGCCGTTGCGGCGAACAAGGTACGGGATTAAGCGAAGGGCAGTCACAACGTATCGCCATCGCACGCGCTTTACTGCGTCCGAGCGGTATTTTGCTATTCGACGAGGCCACTTCCTCACTCGACACCGCAACCGAAAAACGGCTATGGCAAAATATCTGTAACCATTATGGCGATAAGACCCTGATTTTTGTCACCCACCGGATGAACATCATTACATCCGAAACGCGCGTATTGAAACTCAGCAAATAAAAAGGAAAAACTTTGGCCAGCCCATACAAAAACACTATCTTTGTCCCGTAACAGGTGTCCTGTCTGCCGACCGGCATTCCGGATGAAAAGGGAATCGGGTGGAAATCCCGGACAGTCCCGCTGCTGTAATTTCCAGAAAGCGTATCAAAAGGAAGACTCATACCACTGCCTCAAATCCATCACGAGGTCGGGAAGGTTTTTGATACGGGAATAAGTCAGAAAACCTGCCTGTTCAAACTGCGGCATCTCGCTTCGAGGGTTAGGCGATGATTCCACTCAGATTCTAAGAACCGTCTTTTCTATCACAAGGATCGGCTTATTTCGTCCGTAACATAACGGACGAATGCGGCACCTTTCAGAACATGACGCTTGGAAGATGTCTGTCACACGACAACGCTTATTTAACCCCCTCCAAAGGCCGAAGCGATTCGCCCTTGCGTCTGCCATGCTATCTGCTATCAATCAATTTTACCAGACGCAGAAATAAACGGGAACGATGGAGACAGACAGAAGAATTCACATTCAAAAAGAAATGGCATCCGGGTTGGATATACTTCGGATGCCATTCTTTTTTATCAGGTTGATACTAAGAAAGCAACATGCTTTTCCATATATTCTACCTTTTTACATAATTTATCCGTTCTTTTATTCTGCGAATAGTTTCTTTTTCATACCTTAGCAAATGTTTCTCCAAATGATATTCCACAAATGCAAATGAGTACATATAAATATAACTTACAAAATTTCCATGCCATAGAAAAGGCGGAAATCACTATCGAGGGTATTACCGTACTGGCCGGAGAAAACGGTTGCGGTAAAAGTACATTGTCAAAATGGCTATACTACATAGTAAACGAAGTATATAATTTCGAACAAAATTTATTTAAAGACTACATCAAAAGTTTGAGTTCATTAATAGACCGAATGTATTTTGCTGCTCGGAACATGGGCTTGTATAGTCCTATCAAATACGACGATGTATCATCTGCGAATAAAAACTTTTTAATTTACAGGAACTCTACCAAGCAACTTCATCAAATAGAACCTACTTCAGACAACAGCATAGAAAAAGCACATGACATATTCTTACAGTCACTTCAAATCTTCACAGAACACCTTTCTGAATTTTTGGAAAATAACAGGTCTAATGCACGCCGGGAACGTATCCTGAGATACCTAGACATCAGTCCCGAAGAAAAAGAACCGGCACAAGCCATTGAAGAATATAATGAACTCCACCAACGGTTGGCCAACCGTTTGGCCTATAATCTCCATCAAGCCATAAACAGTCGGCCATCTGATGCGTTCTTTGAACTCATCCGCAAAGACTACAAAGAAACAGGGAGATTCCCATCTGCAATCCAAATCACAGAAGACGACGTGGAAGTCTTCCATAACGGACAAGTTTCCAGCTTGTTCAATCTCCACCGGGCCATTTACATCGATACCCCCATAGCTCTTACAGCAGGCGAAACAGACAACATTTTCTGGAACGAATTGCAGAAGATGGCTATGGACAATCCCCTCGAAGGAGGAACAGATACTCAAAAAATACTTCGACGAATCAAACTGCTTCTAAACGGGGAAACCATACTGACGGAAGATAATCTATTCGATGGACAAGAACTCCGGTATGTATCGAATGACCGGATGATCAACATCGAACTCGCAAAAGCAGCTACGGGATTCAAGACTTTCTCCTACCTCCAAAGATTACTGGAGAACGGCTATCTTACCCCTGAAACATTGTTACTCATCGATGAACCGGAAGCCCACCTCCACCCTCTGTGGATTGTCGAATATGCCAGGCTGTTAGTCTTGTTGCATAAAACCATCGGTCTTAAAATCATGATGGCCACGCACAATCCGGACATGGTGGCTGCCATCCGTTCCATTTCCGAGAGAGAGGAAACTCTCGACCATACAAACTTCTTCTTAGCGTCTCCGGGCGACACTCCCCACAAGTATATTTATAAGAATTTAAATCACGAAATCGGAGAGATATTCCAATCATTCAACATTGCGTTAGACAGAATAAGGACTTATGGAACCAGTGATTTATGATAACCACGTTGTCAGGGAACACAGCCTTTATGCTAGATGTCCCTCCACGCTCAACGAGATTTCCAACCGTGATTATCCGGGCACAGACTATTTCAATCCCGATATCATTGGTTTAGACATGGATGATTACGAAAGAAGAACCTGCCATGGCCACGCAAACAATACGGTCGATGCCGTTATCGGTATTTGTACGTGTCAAAACAAGAAAAAGAGTAGTCCACGCTTGCTGTTAGTGGAACTGAGAATGGGGTACGAAAAGGCCAACAACCTTTCTAAAAGCGAAATGGAAAGGAAAATACTCCATACAAAAGAGTTGCTTAGTGCAGAAAAGACTATCAACAGAGAGTCTGTTTTCATATTCGACGAACGAGTTGCCGCACAAGCACGACATTGGTTTGCCCAACGCAGTGCGGAAGGAGGAGGTGAATTACGGCATATAGTGGTTTATTCTGTCAAAGACTTCAACGAGGCTGTCCTCTCATACGACGACATGCCATACACCCCCATCAATTCCCCGGAGCATATCCAAAAAAGCCTGAAAGAACTTGCCGACCAAAAGCAATGGCCGTACTTTTTTGAAAAAATTCGTTTCTGGTTCAAGAAAGCAGAACAATACAGGTACACCATGCCTTTTGAATATAAAAACATAAAAGAAGCCGTCTCGCAAGTCTGGTCTACTTTCAGAGCAAACTCAACACTGGAAGAGGATGATGAATTGGATGCCCAAATCATTGAAGAAGACTTTTTTAAGGAATAACGGCATTCACATCATCCGCTATTCCGACGGGACGACACAAAAACGGATCGTGGACTGACGTTTCCCGTCTCTCTCATCCCCATGCGGACACCCTTTGCATAGACAAAACGGTGGCCGTAAAACTTATACAAACGACACTTTGAAAGCGCACCCTTCCAGTTAATCTTCAAAAAGGAAGTAAACCATACGGATTCCAACCATTCATTTGGATTCAAAGCCCGTAATTTAGAGTAAAATTTTGCATAAACATGCAAAGAATGCCTCTTATCTCTGTATAAAACTTGCATATATGCAAATCAATCTCAGCCGAACGGAAATTCATTCGACTGAAAGCGATTTTTCGTTGTGCGCACAATGAAAACAAGTCCTAAGCCAACCACCTCATAAGTCGTTGGAAACGGAAATAAAAACAAGCCGTAAACCGTCTTTCCACCTCTAATTGAAACGGAAACACCTCCAAAAACAGAAAACAGAATGACAACGAAACAGGCTTGCCGCTTTCCCGACCGTAAAACCGTACGCACAAACCTCCGGCACGACCGACAAAAGAACGGTACAAGACCTTCTTTCGTTACAAAACGACAAAAAACCGCCGCACGAGAATCCGTCATTCTCATCCCCTCCCTTTCCCGGACGGAAATAACGGATTCTCGGACAACCGGATTTAACATTTTGACACTTTGCCCATGCCGTGCCACTGCATAAAAAGTGGTATATTTGTACCGTCATGCCACCGGACTGTACTGAGGCCGCCGTCGGCATACACAAGAAACAAACCATCAAACCGCATCATCATGAAACAATCCATCGTAACAGGCATGGGAGAAGCCTTGTGGGACATGCTACCCGAAGGCAAGAAGATAGGAGGCGCACCGGCCAATTTCGCCTACCACATCTCGCAATTCGGAATAGACAGCCGGGTCGTGAGTGCCGTGGGAAAGGACATGGCGGGGAGCGAGCTATTGGAGAACTTACGGGACAAATCGCTGAAAGGACTTATCGAGAAAACGGACTTCCCCACAGGAAGCGTAGAGGTGGAAGTGGACGAAAAGGGCATCCCCTGCTACAACATCCGGGAAGACGTGGCTTGGGACCATATTCCCTTCACGCCGCAAACGGCAGAACTGGCCCGCCAGACGCAAGCCATATGTTTCGGTTCGCTGGCCCAACGGCATCCCGCCTCACGCTCCACCATCCACCGGTTTCTTGACACCATGCCGGACGGGGACGGACAATACAAGATATTCGACATCAACCTCCGGCAAGGTTTCTATACACAGGAGATTATCTCCACCAGTCTGCAAAAGTGCAACATCCTTAAAATCAACGACGAAGAACTCGACATCGTGACACGGCTGTTCGCCTTGCCCGGCACGGGCCAGGAAGAAAGATGCAGGACGCTGCTGAAGCGATACGCGCTGAAGGCTTTGATTCTCACCTGCGGCGCACGAGGCAGTTTCGTATTCACCCCGGAAGAGACATCCTATCGAGACACCCCGAAAGTGGAAGTGGCCGACACCGTAGGAGCAGGCGACTCCTTCACAGCCGCCTTCACGGCCGCTATCCTTTCCGGTGGAACCGTCCGCGAAGCACACCACCTCGCAGTGGACGTTTCGGCTTACGTATGTACGCAAAAAGGAGCCATGCCCCTGCTCCCCGGGACATTCACGAAACGGATATAAAAATATCATCTTCACGCATTACACATACATTGCCATGTATGCCAACAAAAGGACATTCTATGAAAGAAGCAAACAAAATAATACTTTACCAAGACGATGACGAAATAACCCGTGTGTCGGTTCGTTTTGCCGATGAGGATTTGTGGCTGACACAAAATCAGTTGGCAGACATATATTGCACCACACAGGAGAATATTTCCATGCATATAAGAAATATATATGCTGACCGAGAGCTTGATGAAAATCGAACTTATAAGAAATTCTTATTAGTTCGCCAAGAGGGTTAACCATCAGGTAATTATCTACAACCGTGTGGACAATAAAAAACCTTTTGTAGGAATGACCAACTTCAAAGGGAACTATGTAACCCGGGATGATGTAAAGATTGCCAAAAATTACTTGTCGGAAATAGAACTGCAACGCTTGAACCTGCTTGTTTCCGGCTTCTTGGACTTCGCTGAATTTCAAGCATTAGAAATGAATCCTATGACAATGAAAGATTGGATAGAGGCACTCGACAATCAGATTATCGCCCATAAACGTAAAGTTCTGATAGGCAAAGGCAATGTCTCACATAAACAAGCCATAGAAAAAGCTGAAAAAGAATTTGAAATTTACCGCAAACGAGAAATGGACATGTTGGAGAGCGACTTTGACAAAGAGGTGAAAAGACTAAAAGACAAGGAACAAACACAATAGAAAAAGTCAAAAATCAGCACGCATCCCCAAAAAGACATCCACAAAAATCCATAAATACCGACACAAGCCCGATGAAGAAGACTGCTTTGTGACAAGCAGTCTTCTTCATTGGGTTATTTTCTCACTCGACTTCCCACTCGAAAACACCGGCCGAATTGTCCTTTGGTAACACGACTTCCAGCTTCATGGCCGTAGTCTGCACCGGCGTGAATTCCACCGTGTTGGGCATACCTTTTTTCGTCCCGTACGTGCCGGCTGCCGACACCGGTGTCCAACCGCCCTGTTCGTCCTTGTAATACAGTTTCCAACTTTGAGGCACGCGGCAACCTCCCCACGGCTCATCGTCGAACCAATACACGGTGGAGGAAGACACTTTGGACGGTTTCGGGAACTCGTAAGTAATCCACTCCGTCGAGTTCTTTTTCGGCCACCAATGATAGTAGGCCATGGAACGGTCGTTCTCGTCCACCGGCACCAAGCGGTCGTTAATGGCAGACAAGGCCGTAGTCTTGTGCGAAGCGTCCACACGGCTCTCCGAAGCCAACGTGGCCGGCATGGACGGGCTTGTCGCGCTCACCTCCTGCGGCAGCCATACCATCATGTTGCCGGAACCACGATGCGCCCAAGCATAATAAGGAATAAGCGTCAGTTCGACATCCGAAGCCGTCAGACGGCCTTCGGCATCATAACCCAACACCTGCGCACCCGTCTTGATTTCCGTCAGGCCGCAAAGCATATCCGGTTTCTCCACCGTCTCGAACTGCGGGCGGCGGTTCACCAACACACTCATGATGTCGAAATCATTGTCGGGCCACTCGGCGCAGTACACCAACGGACCGCGCTCCACAGCCACACGCCCGCGGTCGGCCTCCACTTTGGCATGTGCTTTCACCACGCGAGGTTCCATATCGAAATGCACTTCCACTTTGTCGCCCTTCTTCCACCGGCGTTCTATCGTGAAATAACCGTCTTGCAATTCGCTTTCCACCGGTTGGCCGTTCACTTTCACACTGTATCCCAGACGCTTGCCGTCGCTGTAACGGTACAAATCGCTCGGTACGACTTGTCCGCGCACCCAACCTGGGATACGGATTTTCATGGCAAACGCACCGGCCTTGTTCTTCTTCACGCTCACGGCCACGTCGCCATCCCAAGGATAACGGGTCTGTTGCTCCAGAACAACACTCTTCTTGCCCACCTCAAGGTTGGCTTCGTTGGACATGAACAGGTTGACATATACGTCCTTATCCTTCACGGCATATACATAACCGGGCAAGGAAGGGATGAAACGGCAAATGTTGGACGGACAACAGGCACAACCGAACCAAGGCTGACGCTGATGCTGCCCTCGGCTCTCCAAAGGATTGGGATAGAAGAAACCGCCGCCGTCTAGCGAAACGCCCGAAATCAGCCCATTATATAAGGTACGTTCCAATACATCATAATATTTGGATTCCCCGTGCAGGAGGAACAAACGGTAGTTGACATAGACGTTGCCGATGGCCGCGCACGTCTCGCAATAAGCCGACATGTTGGGCAGTTCATAATTTGCACCGAAAGCCTCGCCGTTGGCCGTAGCCCCGATACCGCCGGTGATGTAATACTTCTTGCCCACGATATTGTCCCAAATCCGGTCGATGGCATGAATGTAAGCCGTATCGCCCGTGAGGGCTGCCACATCGGCCATCCCGGCATACATGTAAGTGGCCCGCACGGCATGCCCCACGGCTTCGTCCTGCTCCACCACGGGCTTGTGCGCCTGGCTGTAAGCATCGCGCCGAGAAGTGTGGCCGCGTTGGTCGAGGAAGAACTTCGCCTCGTCCAGATACTTCTGGTCGCCCGTCACGATATAGAGTTTGGCCAATGCCATTTCGGCTATCTGATGGCCGGGCACACGTACCAGTTGCCCTTCCCCCGGGCCGATTTCACGACACACGCAGTCGGCATAACGGATGGCAATATCCAGAAAGTTCCGTTTTCCCGTGGCTTGGTAATGCGCGATGGCACCCTCCACCATGTGACCGAGGTTATAAAACTCGTGGCTCAAGTCCTCCACTTTTTCCCAACGTCGGCTTCCCGACCAGTCATGCGGACGCTTGGGATTCATCGTGCGGCTCGTGTACAGATAGCCGTCCGGCTCCTGCGCTGCCGCCACAATGGCCAGCACGCTGTCGATATACGACTTCAGCTTCTTGTCCGGATAGGTCTGCAGCAAGTAGCTTGCGCCTTCTATCGTCTTGTACACGTCCGTATCGTCGAACGGAAGACCTTCCACCTTGTAATTTTCGCTTGGATGAGCCGCTTTGACAAAGTTCTCATACCGGCCGGACTCTTCACATTTACTGAAGGCCAAAGGAATCGTAACCTCACGACTCGCCTTCAAGCGTTGTCCCCAAAAGGAATCCGTCACCTTGACGGACGTGAAAGGTACGGGAGAATAAGGATAACCGTGGGGCGCATCTTGCGCCTGCATGCTTCCACACAAGGAAGACACGAAAATAGCAGTCAGCAATTTTTTCTTCATGGTAGGTAAAAATAAAAATATTGATTTCACGGCAAAGTTAACAAAACTAATTATCTTTGCAGCATGAAACCATAGAATTATTAACCCATGAGAAACAAAATCTTATTCTTGAAACGAACCGCATGGACTTTCTGCACCGCTGCTTTTTCCATTGCCATCCACGGGCAAAACACGGCACAAATCATGGAAGTGCCGTTCACCCAAGTACGTATCCAGGACGCGTTCTGGTCGCCGCGCATCGAGACGAACCGCACAGTGTCCATTCCCTCGGCCTTCCGGGAGTGCGAGAAGAACGGCCGTTTCGACAACTTCGCCATCGCAGGCGGACTGAAAGAGGGCGAGCACCGGGGCGACTTTTCGTTCGACGACACCGACCCTTATAAAATCATCGAAGGAGCGTCTTACTCTCTGGCAGTAAAATACGATGCACGGCTGGATGCCTATCTGGACAGTGTCATCGCACTGATAGCCGCCGCACAGGAATCCGACGGTTACCTGACCACTTGTGTGACCAACCGCTGTACCCGTCTTTCGGGTTGGTGGGGGACACACCGTTGGGAGAAAATCAACAGCCACGAACTTTATAATTCAGGACATCTTTATGAAGCTGCCGTAGCCCACTATCGCGCCACAGGCAAACGTTCCCTGCTGGACGTGGCCATCAAAAACGCCGATTTGGTATGCCGGGTATTCGGTCCCGACGAAGGGCAGAAACATGTGCCTTCGGGGCATCCCATCGTGGAAATGGCTCTAGCCAAGCTGTACAAAGTCACCGGAAAAGAAGAATACCTCCGCACGGCCCGGTATTTCGTGGAAGAAACGGGACGATGCACCGACGGACATGCCCCCAGTGCATACAGCCAGGACCACAAACCCATTCTCGAACAGGATGAAATAGTGGGGCATGCCGTGCGGGCCGGTTACCTGTATTCCGGCGTGGCCGACGTGGCCGCACTGACCGGCGACACGGCTTATTTCCATGCCCTTACGCGCATTTGGGAAAACATGGCCGGGCGCAAACTGTACCTCACCGGCGGTATCGGATCCCGTGCCCAAGGCGAAGGCTTCGGCCCGGATTATGAATTGAACAACCATACAGCCTATTGCGAAACTTGCGCCTCCATCGCCAACGTGTACTGGAACCACCGCATGTTCCTTGCCACGGGCGACTCCCGGTACGAGGATGTATTGGAACGTGCTCTCTACAATGGGGTCATTTCGGGCGTGTCACTTAGCGGCGACCGCTTCTTCTATGACAATCCTTTGGAAAGCATGGGGCAGCACGAACGGCAGGCCTGGTTCGGTTGTGCCTGCTGTCCGGGCAATGTCACCCGTTTCATGGCTTCCGTTCCTAATTATATGTATGCCACACAAGGCAAGGACATCTTCGTCAACCTATATATACAAAGTACGGCCCATCTCTCTACTTCCCAAAATAAGATGGAAATCCGCCAGACGACGGATTATCCATGGGACGGAAAAATCCGCATGACCGTACATCCTGAAAAGAAGCAGACCTTTGCCCTGCGATGCCGCATCCCGGGATGGGCACAAGACCGTCCGGTACCGACCGACCTGTATCACTACACCGGAAAAGGAAAGGGCTACACCATACAAGTCAACGGCAAGGACGCGGAGTTCCGTGTGGAAAACGGTTATGCCGTAATCTTGCGAAAATGGAAGAAAGGCGACACGGTAGAACTGGATTTCCCGATGGACGTACGCCGGGTGGAAGCCCGTAGCGAAGTGGAAGACGACCGGGGAAAAGCCGCCATCGAACGAGGCCCCATTGTCTACTGCATCGAAGACAAAGACCAGCCGGACAGTTTGATTTTCAACAAATTCATTCCTACCGGGACGATGATTTCCGCCACTTACGCCCCGGATATGCTTAACGGTATCGTCACGTTGGAAGGCACGGCCCAAGCCGTCGGACGTGACGGAAAGACGACGGACGTGCCGTTCAAAGCCATTCCTTATTCCGTATGGAACAACCGTGGCGTGGCACAAATGGCCGTATGGATTCCCACATCACCGGAATATGCCCGTCCCGAACCTTTGCCGACCATCGCCAGCCGAGCACGTACGCTGACGATTCAAGCCCCTCTCCAAAAAGACGCTCCCGAATCTGCCGCCACGGAAAGTTGGGCTTGGGGCGTAAACGACCAATGGGAACCGAAACGTTCGTCGGACACGTCCAAACCTTACCATTACTGGTGGCTCAAGCGCGGCACGGAAGAAACGTTGGCCTACGACTTCGACCAAGCTTACACCGTATCGGGCGTAGAAGTGTACTGGCTGGACTTCGACCATTACGACGGCAACTTCCGTGTACCCGCCTCGTGGAAACTCTATTATAAAGACGGTGACAGTTGGAAAGAAGTGGAAGCCACTACGCCGTACACCACGACCAAGGACGCCTACAACCGTCTCGACTTCAAACCGGTAAAGACCACCGGACTGAAAATCGCCGCGCAACTTCAAAAAGGTGAGTCGGGCGGCGTGTTGGAATGGAAGGTCATTCCGGCTACTAAATAACCTCAACACAATACCACTGTCGGCGGTTTGTCCGTGTTTGGGAACAAACCGCCGACATATATTTCTAAACATACCTTACGGAACATCCCCGGTTCCGATATACGATGCACACTCTCATGTCTTATACCCGTCCTCTCCTTTCCTTATCCGGCTTAAAGTCTGCGGTGTCATGTTCAAATAAGAAGCCAAATGCTTCAAGGATACGGCTTGTAACCTTTTCCCTTCCCACTCCATCATCCTCCTATAACGTTTCACCACATTGGCCTCGCACAAATAACAGTTCCTCATCCAAAGCCTCTTGACATAATGGGCATACCAACGGGTCATTATTTTATCCCATAAAACAACCTTATCAGACAACACCGATGCAACCCCATCACTTAATCTCCAAAGCACGGAATCCTGTTCCGCATATAAATTCCATACCATTTCCGGTGCCTGCAAAAACCAATCCATACTGACAAAATCATGTGGAACGGCGAAGCCGCAAACACAGTCCATCCCCTCGTGCCGACTATCCTTTTTCCCAATACGAAGCACGCCTTTTTCTACCCACAGGAGCGTTTTCTGCCCCTCAGTCACAACTCTTTCATTCTTCTTTACCACCAGTTGCGTCCAATTACGGTTCAACAATGTACGTTCCGCATCCGAAAAGACATGGTTCTTCCCGAAAAAGGACAAATATTCATTGATAAGTTCTTCTGTGACTTCCGCAAATCCTTCCATCCGTTAAAAGATTAAGTAATGCAAAGTTAAGGTTATTCCATCCATTCGTGGGACAATAATCGACCAATCCTGAACGAAATTCGTTCAATTTTCACTTTACTTTCCGGAAATGTATCAATAGAGATAAGAATGAATCCAAATTCATTTTCGGGGCAAAAAATGAACATGGATTCATTTCTTCGTTTTTTGCGATGTTTTTCTTCCCTCTTTCTTTGGACATGCCCATGAATATGCATTATTTTGCCTACGTAATACTCACTTTTCTAAATTGAAAGCCTATGAAAGCAAGAACTTATCAATTCATGATGACTGCGTTACTTTTCCTCTTTGCTATGGAAACCTATGGGCAAAGTGATGAAGACAAAGAGGAAGAAATCATTGAAAACACATATCATGCGGGTATTGTAAAGCAAGAAACCGATTGTTGGTGTGTATACGCATGTTTACAGTCCATCAAATCCTCATCTCAATGCTCTGAATGTGAAAAATACATCCAAGATTTTCTACTGGATGACTATAGGAATGGAAATAACCCTTATCCAGAATCGTTCATGAGCAATGAAGATTTCAGAGCAGCCATGTATCTATTCGACTCATGCCAAGTCACCCCTTGTAATGGAAGAGAATTCGCGGGATTTGGAGCAAAAGTCAGCGATTTGGAAGCTTTTATTGGCTTCAAAATCAATTATACCGACCTTTGTAATCTATTTCAAGTCAACAATCACGGTCCATCTTTATTAGCCGTCTCAATAGAAGGAGAACACGCACATTGCGTAGCTATTTATTCATCTAAGGTATATGATAGTGTCAGCAATGAGAAATCGACCGTGACCATCATGGATCCTGCAATAAATAGTACAAAGGAATTGACTTTTAAAGAATTTGCTGACACATACCAAGAGTTCTATAGTCCAACACCCATATATTAAGTCTAACTTTAAAAAAGAACAAACGTATGAAAAGAACAACTTATCTTATGATGCTATTCACCATAATCGGAGGATGCATCGCTTGCAGCTCGGAAGTTCCTGCGGTTCAATCCAGTAATACATTAACTGGTGATTTCGTACAAAACCATAAGACAAAAGCCTCCGAACTCATTACTCCACAAAGCAAATTGCTCGCCACGGTGGGAAAAGCGGCACAACAAACCATCCTCAAAAGGATGGACTTGGATTATCATCCTACCAAAGATATCATGACAGACTTAGGGCTTCTCATGCAGAAAGGCACTCCACAGACCAACTACACCTCTGTGAAGTTTGTACCTGTCATTACAGCACCGTCCACCTCTGCAGAACGTAAAAAGACACCGTTCTTATCCACCAACTATGAAATAGCATGGATGTACGGAAAAACCATTGAGGGGGAAAATATCTATTTCGAGGCAGAGTATACAGACTGGAGCAAATGGGTGCCCGACAAAAACGGACAAGCCTACAAATATGATGTAGAAAGACTGGGACAAGCCGTCGTTGACTCAATGAACGAAAGAAAACAAAACCGAACAGGACCTTTCCGTTGGCAAATCACTTATTATCCTAAAGGAAGTTTCATGTACAAGCTTATTGAATACGCCCGGCAGCATTCCGATGACGGTTCGTTCTTCGTCATCACATCCGGACCGTTCCATTATTGCAAGATCTGTTACTTCAAGAACGGGAAAGTGTATAGGAGTTTCCAGTATTCCGACCAAGAGGGAATAGAACCGGAAGAGCTATATCTTTAACCTTCTGTTTCAAAGGGTTGTCCGGCATTTGGGAATATCGTTTCAGCCGAAAAAGCAACCATGCACGGACAATCCTTTTCCTTCTGTAACGAAACTAATAAAAAACATCACAACATGAAAACAGGCCTCACTGCCATAGCCTTTTGCCTCGCATTTTGTTGCGTGCCGCAACCGAGTGTTGCACAAACCGTCCCGGATACCCTATATGGAATAATAAAAACCCGAAACCCGTTTGCACTTTCTCGCCAGAAACGCGAAAGATTACAGAGAAAAGCGGAAAAGAGATGCCAACGATACTTGGACAAATATGGCAATCCCGACCTTTCCACATGGGACAGGGCTGACCGTATGGATTACCTGCACCACAAGGCTGTGAAAGTCATCCTGATTTTGGCTCCCGACTACTACCGGAACTATGCTTACCCGGTCATTAAGGAAAGAATGGCCCCCAAAAGCTGGGGCAATAAGAAAAGAGCATACTGTTATGAATCACCTATTATTATGATGTCCGGCAAGAAGAATGCGCAGACAATAACCGGTTGGCCACAGTGCGCATCTGGAAAGAAAACGGCCAACCATGTACATTATCCGCAGGGCCGTTTGAAATCGGCAATGTTTTTTCCCCGCCCCACTGGGAAAAACAAACGGAAGAAGATGTACGGAACGGAAAAGAGAAACTTTATCCTTATGCCATTTTTCGTTGGGACGGCAATACTTTATACTAAAAGACGCAACTAATCCCCGTACCCCTTGGCCTTTATCAAATGATTTCCTTATTTTTGTAGATACGAAAAATAAGGAAATCATGATTCTAACTTATATTTATCACAGCGGCTTCATGCTCGAAGGAGTATCGGTCATCCTGATTTTTGATTTCTGGCGGGATGCCGACAACAGTATCGTGGAACGGACACTGTCCACAACGCATAAACGCGTCTACTTTCTGGCCAGCCATTTCCATCAGGACCATTTCAATCCGGAAATCCTGAACCTGCCCGTACCCCACGGGGAAAAGAAAGTCATCCTCTCCCGCGACATCTACCGTCGGCGACGTGCCGGAACGGAAGGCGTAACGGCATACCTGAGACGGGGAGAAAGCTACCGAGACGACCTCATCACGGTACATGCTTTCGGTTCCACTGATTCCGGCGTATCTTGGGCTGTTCATGTTGAAGACAAAGACATATTCCACGCAGGCGACCTGAACAACTGGCATTGGGCAGACGAATCCACGCCACAGGAAATCAAAAAACGGGAAGGCGACTTTCTGGCTATCCTGAACGACATCCGCAAGGAATGTACGGCTTTCGACCTGGTAATGCTTCCCGTAGACCCACGTTTGGGTAGCGACTTTGCCCGCGGTGCACGACAATGGTTGCAATATATCCCCACCCGTTATTTTGCCCCGATGCACTTCCCTCCGGCTCGCGAAAGGGCCATGACTTTCGGTCCGGAAGCGGAACGAATGCAAACCCGTTTCCTCTACATTCAAGAAGAAGGAGAGGCCATCGCTCGGTTCTGATGGGGTTTGCACATCCGGAAGAAAAGGCTTACCTTTGAAAATAAAAAGCAGAAATACAGCAAATTTACAGCCTATGAAATTTATCTCATGGAACGTCAACGGCCTGAGAGCCTGTTGTGAAAAAGGATTTAAAGAGTCTTTCGCCGCCTTGGATGCGGACTTCTTTTGCCTGCAAGAAACAAAAATGCAGGAAGGTCAGCTCGATTTGGAGTTTGAAGGCTACCGCTCCTACTGGAACTATGCGGAGAAAAAAGGATATTCCGGTACGGCAATCTTCAGCCGCCATGCCCCGCTCAATGTCACATACGGCCTCGGCTTGGAGGAACATGACAAGGAAGGACGCGTCATCACGCTTGAAATGCCTGACTTTTTCTTAGTCACGGTCTACACGCCCAACTCGCAGGACGGACTGAAACGTCTGGATTACCGTATGCAGTGGGAAGAAGCATTCCGCGCCTATCTCTTGCAACTGGATACCCGGAAACCGGTCATCGTCTGCGGCGACTTGAACGTGGCGCACCGCGAAATCGACCTGAAAAATCCGAAATCGAACCGTAAAAACGCAGGTTTCACGGACGAAGAACGGGAAAAATTCGGCATCTTGTTAGACAGCGGTTTTACAGACACGTTCCGTTTCTTCTATCCCGACCGCGAAGGCATCTACTCGTGGTGGTCTTACCGTTTCAAAGCCCGGGAAAAGAATGCAGGGTGGCGTATCGACTATTTCTTAGTGTCCAAACGACTGGAAGCGCAACTCAAAAGCGCAACCATACACACCGAAATATTCGGTTCCGACCACTGCCCGGTAGAGGTAGACTTGTTCTGACCCGTCAGCCACTCTATATCGAAAAAGAGCCGTTCCCGTATGCCCTTTGCGCACTCCGGAAACGGCTCTCTTCGTATCTGGCAGGTATTACCCCAACACCCTGCGCGCCCCTACATATCGCCGGTCATAATAGCCGTCGGAAGAAGAATTGATACAAATACCTTTGCGCCCTGCATGGATGAATTCAAATTCACCGGTTTCTTCATCCACATCCGTCACGATACCAACATGCCCGATGGTCTTCTTGGAACGCGTACCGGTGAAAAACACCAAATCCCCTTGCTGCAAGTCGCGGCGGTCGTCTATCTTGACTCCTTCTCTAAACTGGGAACGCGAAGAACGCGTCAAACAGATATCCAAAGACTTAAAGACATAAGTAGTGAAACCGGAACAATCAAATCCGCGCTTAGGATTCATTTGCCCGTAACGGTAAGGCACTCCGATAAACTCTTTGGCTTTCTCTACGACATCTTGGCCGGTGACTGAATCCTCCTTTATTTCTTCCGATAATAACGTCTGGGCAGAAACGGGGGACACACTAAAGAAAGCACATAAAACAAGCAGAGACCAAAGACACCGCATCATTATTTTGATATTAATTTTAAGGGTTCGACATGAATTTCGATGCCAAAAATACACCTTTCCATGCAGAACCCCAATAAAATACACATCTTTTAAGAGCCTTTAAGGCTCTGGACGTCAATGAATCGTAACCATGGTAGCCCCGAATCCATACTCGCGGAACGAAGCATCCTGATAGGTGCAATTTTTATAAACCCGCTTCAATTCCTTCAAGAGTTCGCTGCGCAACACACCCTCTCCCTTACCATGAATAAAAACGATTTTCTGTCCTTTGTTCTTTTGGTTCTCGTCCATCACGCGGCGGAACTCCTTCATCTGGCAGTCCAACATCTCCTTGTTGGAAAGCCCTGCTGTATTGTCCAACAATTCACGGATATGCAGATCTATTTCTATGATGCCGTTCTTCGGTTGTTCTGCTTTACGGGCCGGTTGGCGTAGCGGACGCTCGTCGGCCGATTTTTTCAGCAAAGCCTCCTGCAACTGTTCTGCATTGACAAAAACCGTGCGGGCAGGCACGTCATCCTTCACCACGTCATACACCAAGGCATCTTCTTCAAAGAAATCCGAGGGTTGGAACGTGTGCAACTTGTAGAACTTCACAGTGTCTATCCGCAATTCCACCTGTACGGCCGGTTTGAGCAGAAAAGTCTTCTCCTGTTTATAGGCCAGGCATTGCACACAGACGCGCTCCATGTCGTTCAACACCGAACGGTCGAATTCCTCCATGAAGAGTTTGGTGTTCGGCTCCACCGTCCCTTGGAAACGTACGCGCCATCCCGTACCCTCCACACTCATGTAAAGAAAGGTGACGTAATAGTTACTGTCGTTCACCAAATAAGCCTCGAAAGACGTGGTGGTCATTTCTTTGGGATTCATCGGCACGTAAGCCAGAAAAACGTTCAGCTTGTCACCGTTCCGGCGTTCCTGCGGTTTGGGCACGAATGTCACAGGACGGTCGTCTTCCTCATCTTCATCACGAAACTGTCTGGCCGCCCGCTCCCCTACGAGTTTCTTCTTGTCGTGCGTACCGGTGTTCACCTTGGCGATATTATAATCGTCAGTCTCTACCACGACACACTCACGCACGGGCATCGGAATGTCGAAACCGTCTTCATCCCGCACCAACACCGTATCTTTGTCTTGGAAGCCGCTCACGATGCCGCCCCCCACTTCGCTCAAAAACCTTACTTTATCTCCGATTTTCATATCTTCCATGTTTTATTCCCGGCAAAGATAGCGAAAGACAGGCGCAGAGGCAAACGAAAACGGAATTTTCTGATTGGGCTGTGCCGGGTCGCATCCTATCTCCGCGCAGACAAATATACAGCAAAGCGCAAGGAGTACAATATCTGTCTGCCGCCTTTATGCTTTTTTATCCCAAACACCCGTTCCACTTCAGTAAATATACCTAACTTTGCATACCAAAAGCTATCAATCCCAATGGAAGAAACCAAACACATCCAGATTAAAGACTTCAACTACGAACTGCCCGAGGAGCGTATCGCAAAATTCCCCTTACCCGAACGGGATCAATCCAAACTGTTGGTGTACCGTCACGGAACGGTGGGCGAGGACACGTTCACTTCGTTGCCGGACTATTTGCCCCAAGGTGCCCTGATGGTATTCAACAACACAAAAGTCATACAGGCGCGGTTGCATTTCCACAAAGATACCGGCGCGCTCATCGAGGTATTCTGTCTGGAACCGGTCCGTCCGCACGACTACGCGCTGATGTTCCAACAAACCGGTCGTTGCAGTTGGCTTTGCCTTGTGGGCAATCTGAAAAAATGGAAAAGCGGTAGCTTATCCCGTCCCGTGGAAATCGGCGGACGCAGCATCACCCTGAAGGCAACTCGGGGCGAGAATCGCGGCACCAGCCACTGGATTGACTTTGAATGGGACGACGAACAAACGACTTGGGCTGAAATTTTGGAAGCCGTGGGCGAACTGCCCATCCCGCCCTACCTGAACCGCGAGACACAGGAAAGCGACAAGACGACCTACCAGACGGTGTACTCTAAAATCAAAGGCAGCGTGGCTGCCCCCACGGCCGGGCTCCATTTCACCGAACGCGTGTTGGCCGATTTGGATGCCCATGGCATCGACCGCGAGGAAGTGACGCTCCACGTCGGGGCGGGCACGTTCAAACCGGTGAAAAGCGAAGAAATAGCCAGGCACGAGATGCACACGGAATACATCTGCGTGCATCGCAGCACGATAGAGAAACTGTTGGCGCACGGCGGCGCATGCATTGCCGTGGGCACGACTTCGGTGCGCACCCTCGAGAGCCTGTATTATATAGGTGTGGCATTGGACGGAAATCCCGACGCATCGGAGGAGGAACTCCACGTGCCGCAGTGGATGCCCTACGAGTATGCCACCCGGACACGCCCCTCCGGAAGTCCCGACGACGGACGTCCGGAAGCACTCACCACAATGCAAGCCCTGCAAAACGTATGGGATTACCTGAACCGCCACGAGCTGACAGCCCTGCACACCAGTACGCAAATCATCATAGCTCCCGGATACGAATACCATATCGTGCGGATGATGGTCACCAACTTCCACCAACCGCAAAGTACACTGTTGTTACTCGTCTCGGCTTTCGTGCACGGCGATTGGCGCACGATTTACGACTATGCCCTCGCCCACGATTTCCGTTTCCTCAGCTACGGTGACAGCTCATTGCTCATCCCTTAAACCTCGCAAGGCCTCATGATAGCTACACAAAAAGATAACCGGGAAGAGATGTTTCCCCTCGTGGATGAAGAGGGGAACATCATCGGAGCCGCCACGCGCGGCGAATGCCACAATGGCAGCAAAAGCCTTCACCCCGTGGTGCACTTGCATGTGTTCAACAGCCGGGGCGAACTTTACCTGCAAAAGCGTCCGCAATGGAAAGACATCCAACCGGGAAGATGGGACACGGCCGTAGGAGGGCATGTGGACTTGGGCGAAAGCGTAGAGATGGCCCTGCGCCGCGAAGCGGAAGAAGAACTCGGCCTCACCGGCTTCACTCCCGAACGTCTCCCCCACTATGTATTTGAATCCGACCGCGAACGTGAACTGGTCTTCCCCCACCGTTGTACCTACGACGGAGACATACGTCCCAGTGCGGAAACAGATGGCGGACGTTTCTGGAGCACGACGGAAATCCATGAAGCGATGGGAAAAGGAATCTTCACACCCAATTTTGAAAGCGAATACAAGAGACTTTTCGGGAACGAGCCGGACATGCTTTTATGAATGAAAGCGAGAATGAATGACAAACATGCTTGTTTCCATACGGAATGCGATTCGGAAAGAAGAACATGTTTCTTATGAGAAGATGATTTAGACAAAAGAACATAAGGACATGTTTCCTTTGGGAAAATGATTCGGACAAAAGAACATAAGGACATAAGATTCCTTACGGAAAACGTTTTTCAGGCTTCTGTTCTTTTGTTCTTCTGTCTTCTAAATATCTACATACGAGAAACGTTCTCCTTCTGTCATTCTGTTACTCAGCCTCCCTCATTTCCTTTTTATTACATTCTTTAACATCATCCGCTGAAACAAAAGAGCGGCTTCTGCGTATTCTTTATAAAAAGGGAAAGAACGGCCACGTCCTAATTGCCGGAAACAGTTCCACCCCTTGCAACATTAACCTCATGGAAAAGACAGAATTTGAAATAGCGGCATCCATGCTACGAGGCAAACTCGTAGACATCGCGCGTTTCTATTTGTCTGATGAGGACGAGGCGGAAGACATCGTACAAGAAGCCATGCTCAAACTTTGGCTTGTCCGAGACCGGCTTGACCGGGAAAAGAACATTTCTCCCATGGGTATGACCGTCACCCGCAATCTTTGCATCGACCGCCTGCGGCGACTCAAAACCCATCCGCACGAAAGCCTGACGGGGCATGACGCGCCCGACGGACAGCGAAGCGCACAGGCGATGATGGAAGACCACGAAAATGCGGAATGGATGCGCGATGCCGTTCGGAACCTGCCGGACAAATACCGGGCCGTGCTCCGCATGCGTCAGGTGGAACATCTGGAAATGGGCGAGATAGCCCGTATCATCGGAGCAACGGAAGGCGTAGTCCGCACCATATTGTCACGAGCAAGGAAACAAATGATGGAACAACTAAAGGTAAGGAGAGATTGAACATGACGACAAACAAAGAAGACATCAGACGATGGCTTGACCTCTATATGGAGGGAAAGACTTCGTTGGAAGAAGAAGCCCTGCTGACGGAGTATTTCCGTTCACCGGATGCCGACAAGGATTTTGCCGACTTCAAAACCATGTTCAACCGGTTCGACGAAGGCGAACCTTCTTTCACGGAAGAAGAACAGGAAAAGTGGATGCAGTCATGCCCACTGGAAGAAATTCCCGGCTCCTCCGCCCTACAGACCGTTCCTCCGACGCAACCGAAGTGCATACGTCGCACAGGGCACATCGCCGTACGGTGGATAGCGGCAGCTTCCGTCGCAGCCGTATGTTTTTTCTTAGGTACCACCGTCTCGCGAAAGGAAGCCGCACAGCCTACAAATCCCATCTCCATGCCCCCTACCGTCCTCACGGAAGTAAAGTGGAAAACCGATACGGTATTCATCGAAAAGCCAGTGCCCACTACGTTGACCGCCAAAATAATCACAGTCCGGGACACGATTGTCCTCCCCGCAAGCCACCCAAAAGGGCAAATGTGGGCAGCCCTCTCGACAGGCCAGGACACGTCCTCCACCAAAACAGCCTCAATCCCCCCGTCCGACACCGCCCTACAAAACGCGGACACGGCAGCCCGACAGCAGACCATGCCACACTTGGCCGACATTCAGGCCGAGTTCCAAAAGCAGAAAAGAAGAATGGACGAATTTTCCAAACAATATGAAATAAACATCCCGCCTTATGAAAACGTGTATTAAACCTTTGCTATGGATGACGATAGCCATCATAGCTTCCACGACCTCGAGCCATGCACAAATATTCTATCAGGAAAACCCTACGGTCATGAACTTGTACCACCAATTGGACAGTATGTTCCCCAAACGCTACCAAACCAACCGTTGGCTAACGGGTGCCCAATATTGGGTAAACCATTGGTATGAGAGTGAAGAAGAATACCGAAGATTCAAACCCGAAATTGATGCCATGTTCCAACAACTGGACGGCATGCGCACGTTCCACAAGTACACGGAAACGACCGACAGTCAACACGTGCAACAGAAAAAATATATCATGACTTTGCCCTCTGACATCAACGGACAAATGGAATACTTGTCGTTCGAAGCCGACACAAAGGGAGTGTATTTTTATTATCAAACCATGAACCAACTGATAGATGAGAAAAGCGACCCTGTCCCCGACCAAAGCATCGTGACCGAATTCGATTCTCTTTTCAACGCCTATGCAAGACGTAAAGGCACAAAAGAAGAAGATGTACACTATCAGGGCAACCTCGTACGCATCATCTGCCTTATACAAGGACCCAATAGAGGAGGACGGAGAACCGACGGGGTCAAGTACGTCGTCCCCCGTTGTAATGAGCGCGATTATTCCCGCTTCTATGATTTATTCCATAAATACCTGAAAAAGGTGCCTTTGCTCGTATCCACCAACGATGTATATTGGCAATACCATGAAGTGGCCGTCCGTGTCCGCCTAAGCAACGGTCGCCCCATGTATATGGGAGCCGCACTAAAAGGCAATAATCTTTACCTCGTCAGGGTGGAAGGCTCAATCAACGGCGCGGGCATGCTCCCACGTGCTTGGGCGGAAGAAGACCCTGTATGGAAATTCGACTACATGAAAAAAATAAATACGTGTACGTGCGCACAAGCAAACCAGAAATAAGTTAATCCGTCCCCGCCGCCTTGTGAAAGGCGACCGGGACTTTCTATTGATTAGGAAACAAGGGGTTATCAGGCTTTCTCTATTTCTTCCGCCGACAACCCCGTGGCACCGATAATGGCATCCACGGACAATCCCATGGCCTTTAACCTGTGGGCTATCTCCAAAGCCTTGGCATGCTCTCCTTCGGCACGCCCTTCCATGCGACCTTCCGCACGGCCTTCCATGCGACCTTCCGCACGCCCCTCGGCACGTTCCGTATAAATATTGTTGCGCAAAATGACGATGTTATCCAGATGACGGTAATAAGCTTCGCGCTCGCCTTTTGTCATCCCGTCCACCTTCAGGCGTTCGCGCACCTCCGCCAAGCCGGGGGCGTGGGCTGTTTCGGGAATCTCACCCGTATTCAAATAGTAGATCCATTCCTCCAACGGGGTCTTGGCCACTTTGTTGAAGTCGTTCACCTTCAGGATATAATACTCCGGATAAAGCTGACTCACGGCATCCACCTTAAAGGTCTGCCGTTGGAAAGGAGTCAGTTCCAGTATGTCGTTCTCATGGATGCCGCGAAATTCCGTCTTGCCATGGTACACGATATCCTTGCCATGCCCCAAGGAGAAATAAACGATGTTCACGCTGTACACCTTGCGCACGTTCTCATACCCCTCGCCACGGTTGATGTATTCCGTCACCAACTTCGACACGCCGAACAACATGCGCTGAAAATAAGCGTACTCATTGTTGTTCTACACCTCGATGAGTATCAGTTCCCCCTTGGAATCCAAAGCCAACAAATCCACACGGTTGTACTTGTCTAACTCGTCTTCCTGATTGCTTTCGCTCTCCAACAACTGGCTGATGGTGATTTTCTCATCCAGAAGCGTGGTCAACAAGCCTTCCAACACCCCAAAGTTAGCCTTGTTGCGCAACAGGCGCTTCATCGCCCAATCAAAACGGATATAGTTTGCCATAAGCGTAGACTTTATTGCCATATGTTTTTGCAAATGTAACGTTTTTCTCTCGCCCGTCCTCCAAAGGTGCAATAAAGAGTGTTAATAACAGACCGAACTGTCAGGGGAATTCCGATTCAACACCGAGCAGTTCCTATACTTCCACAAAAGCGAGTGAGACGAAACTTATATACAAAAATCATTCGGCGCAGAAACGTTTTCCGTTCTGCTCCGAATGATTTTCCAATCTGCGGCAAACGATTTTCCGTTTGCCGCAGATTTTTTTCAAAGGCTTAAACAACTGAAATTCAGCTCCGTGATAAACCTGCATTTTCTTTACAAGCATCCATCCACGGACGGAAGCCCGTACCGCACGCTGCCGGAAGAGTCCGGAAGCCTCCCATGCTCCCGTCGTCAGAAAGTGAGTTTCAACGTGGCCATGCCGTAGGGTCTCATCGTCAGCGTCCCCTCTACGGCTTGCCCGGGCTGCTCCTCGAGCGTGCAGAGCGACACGGACGACGGACGGCGGGCCGGGAAGTCCAAAGCCACAGTCTCTTCCTTGTCCGACACGGAACGCAGACGGACAATCATCTCGTTGTCTTTCCCCGTGGATTTCAGCACGGTGACGTACACGGCACGGTTGTCTACCGCCACAACGGGCTTCACGTCCGGGTTCTTGTCCGCAGTGACATGCACCAACGGTTGCGCCTGCTCCAAGCCAAAACGGTTGGCGGCCACGGCGTCATATCCGCCATGCGGATGGATGCGGTAACGGAAAGCCACCGGCCCGTCCTGCGTCAGGGGGAAATTCGTGTGCCAATGGTTGTTCATCGCCCAGGAATACACCGTGGAAGACGGTTCCAACTGGGTCAGCCAAGGCCCTTGTCCGCCCCATCCCAACGAAATGTTGGCCGTGCGGTCGCCATACTCGAACAAAGGGGCATCCAAGGCACACCAAGTCACGCCGTGCGTGTCGTTAGAAACGTCCAACCAACGTTGCAGGGCTATCCAGTTGCGGTTGGCCTGCGGCCATTGGTCTTTCTCCATTTCCATCACGCCCCAAGGGATGTCCACTTTCGTCACACCCTGCGGCACGTTGAAACCGAAACCGAAATGTATGCCGTCTTTGTCCAACAACGGCAGCTTGTCTACCACGTTGGTGGTCTCCACCCACGGTTGTCCGGCCACCAGACGGACGGTACGCGTCACCGAACGGCAGCCTTTCATCGTGGATTCCACTTTCAATTCCACCACCAAGCCGCCTTGCTCGGTCACCGTGACGGCCTGCACCTTGTCGGCCTCGGGCTTGTTTTCGTTGGCCGGCAGCCAACTGCACGAATTGGCACCCCCGTCCACCGACGCGTCGATATAATTGTAATCTTCTCCGACACGGGTCAAGGCCGTGATGTTTCCTGTCTTACCGTCTATCGTGACACGCACGCAACCGTTGTCCAACGTGTAGCCTTCCACCTTGCAGGCATCGCCCGGCACGGCATCGCCTTCCACCACACGATAATGGCGCGAACCCAAGGCGGGCACGTCCGAAGCCCAGAACACCAGTTCGCCGGTAGACAAACGTTGCGAAGGCACGGCGTTCCCCTCATCATCCACCACCTTGTTGCCTTTCTGGCTCTCGGAGGCCGTCAGCGTCACCAACCCGCCGTGCGCCCACGACTGCGTGTTGAGCACAGCGATACCGCCGTTCGACGGCCCTTCGCGCGGCCCCAACGCTCCATTGGACTTGTCCGTGGCCAATCCCAATGCCTCGTCCAACAAGGCCGTCGAACGGGCTTCCGCTTCTTGGAAATAAGATTGTTTCACCTTTCCGATGGCTTCATGGAAATAAGGTTCCCACGGATTCTCAAAATCCCAAGTATGTTCCGAACCCATCATAATATAACGCCAACCTTCATCGAAATCGGCACGCGGGGCACAAGCTCCTCCTGCCAGCATCGACCACACGGTCTCCGCCTGCGTGATTCTCTCCTTGTTACGGCGGTTAATGGCCGTCAGCCTGGCGGCCGTACCCAACCCGTCGGTCCAGTATTCCGTATAGTCTCCCGTTACGGTCGGCAGGCGGTCGCCATAATCTTTTTCCAACCGCGCCATGATTTCATGCCCGCCGCTGATGACAATCTTCGGATAAGCATATTTCTTGTTCCATTCGTTCACGGCGTAGGGGACATCGGCATCCACCGGACTGTTGTCCCACAATGTCCAAGAGAGTACGATGAAATCGAGAGGGTAATGGTCACGCTCCAACTCCACGAGCTTGCCCGTAAAGTCTACATTGGCACTCCCCATCCGGATGCGTGCCGGAACCTTACGCGGGTCTCGTTGGCCGAACCAAGGCCGCCCGGTCGTGTTCCCCTTGTCCATGCTGCCGCTGTTGGAATACTTGCCCGGTTGCAGGAACAACACCTTGGAATGGCCGTCGGGTCCTACCCACCAGAAAGGCATGCCGTCTATATTCCGGGAGTGTGCGTTGCCGCCCCGGTCGGTGTTCGGCCACGAGATGACGTACTTGATGCCCTCCTGCGCCATGACCGGAACCAGTCCCCAGGAAATGCCGGGAATGTCGAACTGTTGGAACACATCGGCAGGCACGCCGGACAACCGTTGCAACTCGCGCGAGAACTTGAATACATGAAACAACTCCTCATCCGAACAAATGCTCGTATTCAGGTTCACATAACTGGCGTCCACACAAAGGTCGCCACGCCTGATAGCCGCAATGACCTCATCCCGTTTCTCCGGTTCTGAAATCCACAGGCGTTCAATCGGCCAAGTCACCTCGGGATTCCACACGAAGCGTGCACCGTCCACATGTCCGGCTGTTTCCCGGGCCAGTTTCATGCCTTCCCACACGTTCGTCTTGTGCAACATCTCCACGTTTTTGTGCGTGTTCGTGTAACCGATGTCCACGTGCGAATGGTTGTAAAGGTACACCGTCCAATGCCGCATCGGTTCCACGGTGACTTTCGTCTTCACTTTCTTTTCCGTTCCGCGCACCGTCAGCGAAACGCTCGCGGCCTTGTCCATAGGCAAGGCGGAAGGCAACATGATTTCCACCTCCGCCGAATCCTTCGCATCGACACGGAAGGTAGAAGTCTCCTTCAGTTTCTTGTACGCCACATCCACACGGACTTCGCCTTTCAAATCGGGGCCTTTCAACCGCACGGCAACGATACGTCCCGGCGAACGGTCTTGTCTATACCCATACAAAGGCTTCACCACACAACTGACTTGCTCCGGCACGACATCGGCACTTGCCTGTCCGGCTGCCAGAACCGCCAGCATCCCACAAAAAAAATTTCTTTTCATCACATTGATTAGTTTTCATTGTATCGGTCACAAAGTGACAAAAAAAAGACGAAACGGGCAATCAGGCATAACGCAAAAAATGCCACATTCTCGCCACACCGTGCGAAAAGCCCCTGTAAAAACTTCCTTTATTGGCCGATTCTGCCTATCTTTGCCCGCACATATACAACAAAACTTAAACATTACCTAATCATGAAACTCAAAAAACGAATGATGACCGGCATGTTGGCCGCCACCCTCGGAGCCATGGCACCAGTGTTGGCACAAACGGCCGAGCCTTCTCCTTACAGCAGTTACCTCTTCGCCTTCTTCTCCAACAATTCCCCATATGGCGAACAAGTACGTTATGCCTTGAGCGACGACGGATATAACTACACGTCCCTCAACCAAGGGCGTCCGGTCGTGGCCTCGGACACCATCGCCCTGAAGAAAAGCATACGGGACCCGTACATCACACGAGGCCGGGACGGGAAAACATTTTATATGGTCATGACGGACATGCGCTCGGACGAGGGTTGGCAAAGCAACGACGGACTCATCCTGATGAAGAGCACCGACCTCATCCATTGGCAACACACGGCCATCGACTTCCCCACCCGTTTCCCCAACCTGACGGGATTCGACCGCAAAAACCTGCATGCCGTCTGGGCACCTCAAATCATCTGGGACGACGAGGCCGGAAAATATATGATTTATTACTCCATCGGACGGCACGACTGGGAGTATCCCACGGAAGACCCGAACTTCAAACAGCCTTACTTCAAGCTGTTCTACTCTTACGTGAACGAAGACTTCACGGACATCACGGAGCCGAAACTGCTGTTCGACTTCGGTACGGCCGCCATAGACGGGGACATCGTGTATAACCCGAAAGCGAAAGAATACGTGCTGTTCTTCAAAGACGAGGGCCGCTCGGTCATGAACAAAGGATTCCGCACGCGGCAGGGCGTGATGCGTGCCACTGCATCCCGACCCACCGGCCCCTACACCATCGAATGGCGGCACCTGCAAAAAGAGGGACAATATCCGGTGGAAGGTTCCAGTGTGTTCTCCCTCATCGGTTCGGACGAGTACATCCTAATGTACGATTGCTACGCACAGGGTTTCTACCAATTCTGCAAGAGCACGAACCTGAAAGACTTCACATTCGTGCAAAACACGAAGACCCACGGCGACTTCACCCCGCGCCACGGCTCTGTCATGCACATCACGCAGGCCGAGCGGGAACGGTTGGAAGCATGGTCCGAGCTAAGCATTGCGGTGAATGACATTCGCCAGATTCCGGTTCCGGCACTCACTTTAAAGCAGTTGGAGCAACGCCGTAAACTGCTACAAAAAGCACAAACGACATTGAACACGACCTGCGACCCCCAAATACTGAAAAAAGCCACCAAGGAATTGATGAAGTTTAAAAAATAGTCGGAATACCTTTGGTTAAGACAACAGGCCGGAAGAATACGACCAACCGTTTTGCAACCATTATAATGAAAAAATCCATATCATTACTCCCTAAAAGTATGATATGGATTTTTATATTCCGTCGATAACGTATCAGGTATATCAACCCTCCACTCCTATTTCACATGTTGTTTTTCATTGGGATTGTACACCGTAGCCGGTTCAAACCCGATAAACATTCCGTCGTATGCTTTCTTGGTTTCTTCGATTGAAGCCAATGAATCCATTTCAAGCTCTTCTCCCAACTGGTAAATATAGCACGGTTGATAAGTCATGGAATCAGCCCAATACTCCGTCCAGTGTTTCCCGCCGACTTCCATCCAACCGTCATTGTCTATGTCACCGTAAATCACCGTATCGTGGAAATAACTTCCTCCTTCTATGTAATCGTTGCCTGCCAACACTGAATCCACCAAATGTATGTGCTCTCCGTTCATGTACAAGATGTGCCAGACATTGGGTGAAGGACGGTCATTAATCATCAACAACACATACGTGACTTCCGACTTCGGGACGGAATACACATGGCATGTCTGCCAATCGTTATCAATCTCCAAGTCCGTGGCATAAATCAAAGAGTCATCCCAATAAACTTTAGCCCCGCCGTATGTGTTCTCGTCATAAAACTCGCCTAACTCCAGATACAATGCCCGTCCGCAGTGCCTGCCAATCCTTACTTTTTTCCCCGTGGGATAATGATACACCGTATCGGTGTCCTGCCCGTCATTGCAAGGCAATCTTAACAGTCCGGCATGCAACTCGTCAAACTCATCTTCGACTTCCGTTCCGTCCACAGAATCCATTTCGACATTGGTCTTATTCGATTCCGGTTTCAACGGCTTCTCCTCATGACTGGTTTGCATAGTTCTCCGGTTTTCTTTCGACTGCCCGGCACGTTGAAAACAGGAAACACAGCAGCACAAAAGAAAGAACCAAGCCAAAGTCCTCATCATATTCATCATTTTAAATCGTCCGGCGACCAACTGTCCACCCAACGGATGACCGGCGTACCGTCGGCTTCAAAATCTATCGGCAACCATATATGACGGGAATTTTTCAGGCTCTGCGGATTCCAACGGTCGGCCATGAACACGAAACCGTCTTCTGTTCCTTCTACCTTAAAAATATACGTACCTTGTGTATGGAAAGACTTTTTGGCATCTTTCCCGACAAAAGGAGAAGGAAGCTGCTCCCATGGCCCCCACAAAGAAGCGGCCTTGAACATGCGGGCTTCATTCGGTGCCCAACCCGTACAGCCACTCGTAATCATCCAATACACGCCGTCACGCTTAAAAATGGTCGGAGCCTCGTTCTGTCCGCCCGGCGCGATACGTACATACCGTCCGGTGTAGTCTAAATAATCGTCCGTCAGTTCGGCCAAATTCAACGTCAGGTTCTCCTCTGCTGAATAAATATGATAGGCTTTACCGTCATCGTCCACGTACACGGTCATGTCCCGGCTCATCTGTCCGCCCGGTACGTCGCGCGCCAAAAGCAACCCCTCACGAATCGCCTCACGCCACTCCGGCGTCCACCATTCCTTATAGTCCGCTTCCTCCAGTTTCTTAGCTTTTCGGATGTCACGACGCGAAAAGTCCGTCGGCCATTTGCCTGCATTCGGGCGCAAAGAACGGATAAACCGAAACGGCCCCACCGGAGAATCGCTCTCGGCAAAGCCCACACGGGCGGCCGCATAGCCCTTCCCTTTCAGTTCCAGATGGAACAACATGACAAATTTCCCTGTTTTAGGATTGCGTACCACCTTGGGACGCTCCATGATACAGCCCCGTTCTATGTCATGCCCGGATTCCTCGGAAACAGCCAAAGCCACTCCTTCGTCTTCCCAATTCATCAGGTCGGAAGAAGAATAGACCTCTACGCCCACTTCGGTGGTAAACCCGCGTGCAGGCCGGTTCTCGCCATACCAATAATACTTGCCTTCATGGAACAACAGACCGCCCCCGTGGGCATTGATGTGTTCCCCTTTCCGGTCCGGCCATTCCTGCCCCGGAGTAATACGTTCCAAAGACCGGGCACCTACCGATGCCGCCATCACAAGTCCCCATACACAAAAAATCAAAATTCGCTTTAGTTTCATCCTATATTGCTTATCAGGTTAATCATTTCATACCTCTCGCTTTGTAAATACGTTCTTTCGCATTGTTGATTTGCTGGAATTTCTCTTCCACAGCCCGCCGCACATCTTCGCCTAACGTCGCCACGCGGTCGGGATGATGTTTCAGAGCCAATTTGCGGAAAGCCTTGCGCACCTCTTCGTCCGTGGCCGACGGCTCTATTTCCAGTACTTTATAGGCATCTGCCAAAGATTCGCCTTTCAAATTGAGCATGGAATCCACCTCTCCGGCTGACAACTCCATGGCCAAAGCCACTTCACGCAACGCCGTTATCTCTTCCGCACATACGTTCCCGTCGCTTTGCGCAATCCTTACCAAGAAATTCAGCAACTGCAATCGCTCGCCGTAGTTCAGATGTGCAGCAATCTGTCTGCCGCAATCGAAAATCATATCCCGAAACGCCACTGGAGACACACCGTCCAACCGTTTGGCCTCATCGAAGAGTTTCAGCAAAATTTGTTCCCCCTCCTCTACCGCGCTCTCCCCGAAATTCGCACGGAGAAAACGACGGACGAATTCCATTTCGCTGTGCATGATTTTCCGGTCTGCCCGTATCACGTAAGAGGCCATCACCAACATCGAAAACAAAAAGCTGTTTCGCTGCCCCTGTTCATAGCGGGCTCGCCCCGCCTCATCCGCTTGCAAATCCTCTTGCATGCCTACAGCCTGCTTGTCAAACCACGAACCGATAAAATAACCGGCCAGTGCACCCAACGGGCCCATCGTCATGAATCCCATCGCACTGCCTATCCATTTTCCCAATCCCATATTATATTCATTTTTATTTGGAAAACCCTAACCATGGAAGACGAGTACAAAGACGCATGAAAATACCGTTTCCCGATTGGCCATGCCTACCCGTCCCCTGCCTTCGTACGGGCAAAGATATAAAGTTTTTCGCAGAAGACCGGAAAAACGGATCCTTTTTCTTTCCACGCCCTCGGCGACACACCGTTCCTACCGTTGCTATAGATGAAATATAAAAAAGGGAGAATGCCTCATCGTGAGCATTCTCCCTTTCACATTATAATAGGTTTCCGTAAACTGTCCGGCTTACATCATGCCGCCCATGCCCCCCATTCCGGGAGCACCCATCGGCATATCGGCTTTTTCTTCCTTCTTGTCGCAGATGACACATTCGGTAGTCAGGAACATACCGGCAATAGAAGCGGCATTCTCCAAAGCCACACGAGTCACCTTGGCCGGGTCGATGATACCGCTGGCTTTCATGTTCTCGTATTTGTCCTCACGGGCATTGTAACCGAAGTCGCCTTCAGCCTGGCGTACTTTCTCTACAACCACCGAACCTTCCAAACCTGCGTTCTCCACAATCTGACGAAGAGGCTCTTCGATGGCACGTTTTACGATATTGATACCTGTGGTTTCGTCTGCATTGGCACCCTCCAAGCCTTCCAAAGCCTTGATGGCACGGATGTATGCCACACCGCCACCCGGGATGATACCTTCCTCGATAGCTGCACGCGTTGCGCACAAAGCGTCGTCCACACGGTCTTTCTTCTCTTTCATTTCCACCTCACTCGGAGCACCGACATAGAGCACAGCCACCCCACCGCTCAACTTAGCCAGACGCTCCTGCAACTTCTCTTTGTCGTAGTCGCTGGTGGAGTTGGCAATCTCATTCTTAATCTGATTGACACGATCCTTGATGAGTTCGCTCTGTCCATGACCGTTAACGATGGTCGTGTTATCCTTAGAGATAGTCACCTTGTCGCAAGTACCTAACATTTCGATGGTAGCCTGCTCCAACTTCAAGCCCTTCTCTTCGCTGATGACCACACCGCCCGTCAACACGGCAATATCTTCCAACATAGCCTTGCGGCGGTCGCCGAAGCCCGGAGCCTTCACGGCGCAAATCTTCAACTGGCTACGCAGACGGTTCACCACCAAAGTAGTCAACGCCTCGCTGTCTACGTCTTCGGCGATCACCAACAACGGGCGACCGCTCTGCACTGCCGGTTCAAGGATAGGCAGGAAATCCTTCAAGTTGGAAATCTTCTTGTCGTAAATCAAGATGTAAGGATTCTCCATCACACACTCCATCTTCTCCGTATCAGTCACGAAATAAGCCGACAAGTAGCCGCGGTCGAACTGCATGCCTTCCACCACACCAATAGTAGTGTCGCGTCCCTTAGCCTCTTCGATAGTAATCACACCGTCCTTGCTGACTTTCTTCATGGCTTCGGCCAAAAGTTTCCCGATTTCCGGGTCATTGTTGGCACTGACGGTAGCCACTTGTTCTATCTTGTTGTAATCGTCGCCCACTTGTTCAGCCTGACCTTTGATATGCTCTACGACTTTGGCCACGGCCTTGTCGATACCGCGCTTCAAGTCCATCGGGTTCGCACCGGCAGCCACGTTCTTCAAGCCCACGCTCACGATGCTTTGCGCCAATACGGTAGCCGTAGTCGTTCCGTCACCGGCATCGTCACCCGTTTTGCTGGCCACGCTCTTGACCAACTGCGCACCTGCGTTTTCAAACGCATCGGCCAACTCGATCTCCTTGGCTACGGTCACACCGTCTTTCGTAATATGCGGCGCACCGAATTTCTTTTCGATAATGACGTTACGTCCTTTCGGGCCGAGAGTAACCTTTACCGCATTGGCCAACTGGTCCACGCCGTTCTTCATCAGTTCACGGGCTTCTATGTTGAATTTAATATCTTTTGCCATGATTCTATTCCTTTCTTTTGTCTATTATATATTAATGTATAAAACGAAAAATTATGCCAACACAGCCACCACGTCGCTCTGTCGCATAATCAAATATTTCTTGCCTTCGAATTCCAGTTCCGTACCGGCATACTTACCGTACAGCACGGTATCGCCTTCCTTCAAGACCATCTCTTCGTCTTTCGTACCTTTACCCACTGCAACGATAGTACCTTGCAACGGTTTTTCCTTGGCGGTGTCGGGAATGATAATACCACCTACTGTCTTCGTCTCTGCCGGAGCCGGTTCAATCAGCACACGGTCTGCTAATGGTTTAATGCTCATAATGGATAAATTTTATAGTTGTACATTTTAAAAATTCTACTCCAATCCATACGAAAAACATGCCAAAGCTTCAGGACTGACACTTTGGCACACTTTCACTGCGCGCACCCCCGAAAAACGGCAGACTTTCTGCCAACCTTACTTCTGTGGCTTTATGTCACACAAGTGTGTTCAATAACCAAATACTTAACAGTTGAAAGTCCCGTCTCGTTCAACGATTATCACCAGGCATTAGCATGTATCCTGTCTTCGATACGGATTTCCTTTTGTTTAGGAAGGAAAGCACCCTTTGCAGGATATCCGATAGCCAGCAAACAAGTGAACTCGTAACCTTCCGGAGCTTTTACTATTTCCTTTATCTTGTCAGCCTCGTCGCCCACGGGAATATGGAATACAGCCCCAAGCCCTTCGCTGGTAGCAGCAAGCAACATGTTCTCCAACGCGCACCAAGCCGAGGCAAAGTAATTGAGCGAACTCTGTTCCACGGGCTTCAACAGTGGATGTATCTGCTGACGGAAGAAA
>ULYD01004158.1_pt1 | contig 41814 bp, 40 predicted proteins | sample 1961831 | NCBI WGS metagenome assembly ULYD01 (sample SAMEA4835854, study PRJEB28245) | human gut metagenome | biome: gut microbiome; material: fecal sample | place: Denmark | collected 2008 | reverse complement strand
TCAGACAAGAAGAGACAAGAAGACTTCACAACAGATACTATGGTAAAACCATGAGAAACGCTGTTCGTAAGCTTCGTGCTACTACAGATAAAGCTGAAGCAACAGCTATGTATCCTGGTATCACAAAGATGTTGGATAAGTTGGCTAAGACTAACGTAATCCACAAGAACAAAGCTAACAACTTGAAGTCAAAGTTGGCGGTTTACATCAACAAACTCGGTTAAGCTGATAAGTTACACAAAAGATATGAGAGGCCGGACTTTTTAGTCCGGCCTTTTCTGCATTCGCATCATCCCCGGACAATAGTTCCGAAACAAATTCTCACGGTGCTAAAAAGCTGTAAACAGCCCAAATTTATCAAGGCGTTGGCATGATATATCAAGGATTTTCACTATTTTTGCTTTGTTATTACAATAAGAGAAATTAGATTATGACTGAAGAAGAAAAGATAAACGGCGAAAGTAATTACTCGGCCAGTAACATCCAGGTTTTGGAAGGTTTAGAGGCCGTACGTAAGCGTCCTGCCATGTATATCGGCGACATTAGTATCAAGGGACTCCATCACTTGGTTTACGAAGTTGTAGACAACTCCATCGACGAAGCGCTCGCCGGTTATTGCGACCACATCGAGGTTACCATCAACGAGGACAACTCCATCACCGTACAAGATAACGGACGTGGTATTCCGGTAGACTTTCACGAAAAAGAACAGAAATCAGCTCTCGAAGTTGTTATGACCGTGTTGCACGCCGGTGGTAAATTCGACAAGGGCTCTTATAAGGTTTCCGGCGGTCTGCACGGTGTCGGCGTATCTTGTGTGAACGCACTGTCTACGCACATGACTACCCAGGTTTTCCGCAACGGAAAAATCTACCAGCAAGAATACGAATGCGGCCATCCGCTATACTCGGTAAAGGAAGTAGGCACTACCGATATCACAGGTACACGCCAACAGTTCTGGCCGGATGATACAATCTTTACCGAAACCGTGTACAATTACGATATCCTGGCAACCCGTATGCGTGAGCTGGCTTATCTGAACGCCGGTATCAAAATTACGCTGACCGACCTCCGCGTAAAAGAGGAAGACGGAAGCTACAAGCAAGAAATTTTCTATTCAGTAGAAGGTTTGAAGGAGTTTGTACGCTATATAGATTCTTCCCGCGAACATCTGGTGAACGATGTTATCTACATCAATACCGAAAAACAAGGTACGCCGGTAGAAGTGGCCATCATGTACAACACTTCCTACAATGAGAATATCCACTCTTATGTAAACAATATCAATACCATTGAAGGTGGTACTCACTTGGCAGGTTTCCGCCGTGCGCTGACCCGTACTTTGAAGAAATACGCCGAGGACAACAAGATGCTGGAGAAGGCAAAGGTAGAGATTTCCGGTGACGACTTCCGCGAAGGTCTGACCGCGGTTATCTCCATCAAGGTGGCCGAACCGCAGTTTGAAGGACAGACCAAAACGAAGCTCGGCAACAACGAGGTTATGGGAGCCGTAGACCAGGCTGTAGGCGAAGCGCTCTCCTATTACCTGGAAGAACATCCCAAAGAGTCCAAAATGATTGTAGACAAGGTGATATTGGCGGCACAGGCACGTGTGGCAGCACGCAAGGCACGTGAGTCCGTACAACGCAAGTCGCCGATGTCGGGTGGCGGTATGCCGGGCAAACTGGCCGACTGCTCCAGCAAGGACCCGGAAGAATGCGAACTGTTCCTCGTTGAGGGTGACTCTGCCGGTGGTTCTGCAAAACAAGGACGTAACCGTGCTTTCCAGGCTATCCTGCCGCTGCGCGGTAAGATTCTTAACGTAGAGAAAGCCATGTGGCACAAGGCATTCGAAAGCGATGAAGTAAACAATATCATTCAGGCTTTGGGTATCCGCTTCGGTGTAGACAGCGAAGACAGTAAGGAAGCCAACATAGACAAGTTGCGTTATAAGAAAGTAATCATCATGACCGATGCCGACGTCGATGGCTCTCACATCGACACGCTGATTATGACGCTCTTCTTCCGCTATTTCCCGCAGGTGATACAGCAAGGTTATCTGTACATCGCCACTCCCCCGCTCTATCTTTGTACCAAGGGTAAGGTAAAAGAGTATTGCTGGACAGACCAACAACGCCAGAAGTTTATCGATACTTACGGCGGCGGTTCGGAGAATGCCGTTCACACCCAACGCTACAAAGGTTTGGGTGAAATGAACCCGGAACAGTTGTGGGAAACAACCATGAATCCGGAAAACCGTATGCTGAAACAAGTGCATCTTGAAAATGCCGCCGAGGCCGACTACACGTTCTCCATGCTGATGGGTGAAGATGTAGGCCCGCGCCGCGATTTCATTGAAAAGAATGCAACGTATGCAAATATCGATGCATAATTAGGGAATTAAAAATTGAGAATTAAGAATTGAAAAATGAATGATGGTGACATACTATCATTTTTTAATTCTTAATTCTCAATTCTCAATTTTTTATTTACCAACCTCACATCTTACAACGAAGAAGCTCCGGACGGACAGGAAATACCTGTTGACCGGAGCTTTTCTTATATCATTCCTTGTTTCTTCATCTCTTCCGCCGCCAATTCCAGCTCGGCATACCAATCTTCACCGAATTTACGTATCAAAGGTTCCTTTAAGAACTTATACACCGGGACATCCTCTTTCCGCCCCAATAAGACAGCGGCCTTACAAACATCCCAATGATGATAGTTCACCGCTTTATAAGGCCCGTAATCGCCTATACGGATAGGGTAAAGATGACAGGAAACAGGTTTATAAAAGTCTGTCTTACCTTCTCGGTACGCTTTCTCTATGGCACAATAACAACAGCCTTTCTCGTCATAGCAAGTAAATACACAATCCTTATTATTAACGATAGAGGTTACCAAATCGCCCTCTTCATCCGTGTACACCACACCCTGCGCATCTATCACAGCGCGTGCTTCCGGAGAAAGCTCATCCCATATCACAGGCAGTACCTCTTCCAGCTTCTCTATCTCCTCAAATTCCACCGGAGCACCGGCATCTCCCTCAATGCAACATTCTCCTTTGCAAGCATCCAGATTGCAAAGGAACTTCTCACGCAGTACATCAAAAGAAACGACAACATCATCTATCTGTAACATTAGTAAATTGAAAATTAAAAATTGAGAATTAAAAAATAAATGTTCATCTGTTTAAAGATTGCTTCATAGACTTCACGATGCTCACTAAAAGAGCTATCAACTCGTTACAATCTACAGAAATAGACTCATAAGAAATATCCTCTAAATAATGAGTATCTTTTAGCAGCGATAACCAGTAGGACGTTTCATTCGCTTCTTTTAAAGCAATATTCATCTTATTCAAAAAATCCGCACTACTCTGCGCATGATGAGCTTCAGCCACCAAAGCGCCAATAGCTGTACCACTTCGTAACAACTGTTTAGACAATATAAATTCCTTCTGAGAATCTGCTAAAAACTTGTATGCGTTTACTATTCGAATAGCAAACGCATACGATTTAGCATGGATAACATTATCCCCTGCTATCATTTTTTAATTTTTAATTCTCAATTCTCAATTTCTAATCAAGTCCTTACCCGTCATCTCAGCCGGTTGCTTCATACCCAGAATATGCAGGATAGAAGGAGCAACATCCGCCAACACACCGTTTTCCACCTTAGCATCCTTGTTTGCCGTTACATAAACAAACGGAACGGGATTCAAAGAGTGAGCCGTATTCGGCGTACCGTCCTCGTTCAAGGCATGGTCGGCGTTACCGTGGTCGGCGATGATGATTACCTCGTAATCGTTGGCCTTGGCAGCTTCCACCGTATCTTTCACACAGTCGTCGATGGCTTTTACCGCCTTCTCAATAGCTTCGTAGATACCGGTGTGGCCTACCATATCGCCGTTCGCATAATTCACTACGATGAAATCAAATTTCTTGGTATTGATAGCCTCAACCAATTTATCCTTTACTTCGTAAGCACTCATCTCCGGTTTCAGGTCATACGTAGCAACCTTCGGAGACGGAACAAGAATACGTTCTTCCGCATCGTACGGAGTTTCGCGACCGCCGTTGAAGAAGAATGTTACGTGAGCATACTTCTCCGTTTCGGCGATATGGAGCTGAGTTTTACCGTTGGCAGCCAAATATTCACCCAATGTATTCTGCACGTTTTCCTTATCGAAAAGGATATGTACGCCCTTGAAAGAAGCATCGTACGGAGTCATACAGTAGTACTGCAAGCCGGGAATAGTGTGCATACCCTGTTCCGGCATATCCTGCTGAGTCAGGACGACAGTCAATTCCTTGGCACGGTCGTTACGATAGTTGAAGAAGATAACCACGTCACCTTCCTTGATAGTACCGTCGCAGCCGGCATTTACAATCGGCTTGATGAATTCATCGGTTACACCTTCATCGTAAGACTCCTGCATGGCCTGAACCATATCCGACGCAACCTTTCCCTCACCGTTTACAAGCAGGTCGTAAGCCACTTTCACACGTTCCCAACGCTTGTCACGGTCCATGGCGTAGAAACGGCCTACGATGGAAGCAATCTTACCGGCCGACTTTTCGCAATGCGCCGTCAACTGTTCGATGAAGCCCTTACCGCTCTTCGGGTCGGTATCGCGACCGTCCATGAAGCAATGGATAAATGTATTCTCGATACCGTATTCCTTTGAAATATCGCAGAGTTTGAACAGGTGGTCGAAAGAACTGTGCACACCGCCGTTGCTGGTCAATCCCATAAAGTGGATGTTCTTGCCATGTTCCTTGGCGTAAGAGAAAGCGGAAACGATTTCCTTGTTCTTCAGGATGCTGCCGTCGGCACAAGCACGGTTAATCTTTACCAAGTCCTGATATACGATACGTCCTGCGCCGATATTGAGGTGACCTACTTCCGAGTTACCCATCTGTCCGTCAGGCAGACCGACATTCTCACCGCTTGCCTGCAACTCAGAATGCGGATAAGCCGCCAACAAGCTATCCCAGTAGGGAGTAGGCGTATTGAAAATCACATCATCTTTACCTTGATCGCCGATACCCCAGCCATCAAGAATCATTAAAAGGGCTTTCTTGCTCATAATTAGTATTGTTTTAATTGTACAAATCTCTTTTTTACGGAAGGAAAAGGGCGTATAAAACATACCTGCCGATTTCTTTCAGGTACGGATTACACGGATTCCGCAGATTAAAGGCTACGCTATATATAGACTGAATGAGAAATCCGTGTAATCCGTACCTGAAACAAGAAACTGTAAGCGTCTTATGGCTTTGGCACAGCTCCCTTTTTCCGGTTGCAAAGGTACAAAATAGCGGCCAAACTATGCCACTTCAAAAAGTAAAAATAACATTTGCGCAAAGAGCCTCTCCCCGTAAATAACAAGAAATCCTAAAAAAGCCGTGCAAACGCAGAAAGTCAGGCCTGATTTTCATACTTTTGCAGAGCTTTTAAATAAAATCAACTGAAATTATGGACGATTCAAACCCACGAACGTGCAATAGTGTTTACAATTAAAGCGAACGGAGACGTTGGTCGCAATGCCTCTGTTCGGACTAAAGAAAGGAGGCAAAACAATGAGAAAGTATCTCTACAGCGAAAACGGCTTCGTAGAAAAGGCCGAATGGAAACCTAACTGCTGGGTAAACGTGGAATGCCCGGACGACAGCGATTTCCAATTCCTTACCCAAGAACTGAAAGTTCCCGAATCATTCCTTGAAGATATAGCCGATACGGACGAGCGCCCGCGTACGGAGACGGAAGGCAACTGGCTGCTGACTATCCTGCGTATTCCCATGCAGAGCAGCCAGCACGGCATCCCGTTTATCACTGTGCCCATCGGTATCATCACAAACAACGACATCATCGTTTCCGTGTGCTATCATCACACCGAACTGATACCGGACTTCATACAGCATACCCGCCGCAAAGGTATCGTCGTCAACAATAAGCTGACGCTGATTTTGCGAATCATATACTCCTCTGCCGTATGGTTCCTGAAATACCTGAAGCAAATCAATAACGATGTAGCCACCGCCGAAAAGGAACTGGAAAAGAGTATCCGTAACGAAGACCTTCTTCAGTTGATGAAGCTGCAAAAGACGCTCGTATACTTCAACACTTCCATCCGAGGAAACGAAGTTATGATAGGACGGTTGAAGAATATCTTCCAAGATACCGACTACCTCGACCTGGAACTGCTGGAGGACGTCGTGATAGAGCTGAAACAGGCGTACAACACGGTGAACATTTACAGTGACATCCTTACGGGAACGATGGACGCCTTCGCCTCCATCATATCCAATAACGTGAACGCCATCATGAAACGCATGACGAGCCTATCCATCACACTGATGATACCCACATTGATAGCCAGCTTTTACGGCATGAATGTGAATATACATCTGGAAAGTTTTCCGCATGCGTTCATATTCATCATTCTGCTGTCCGCAATATTGTCGGCCGTAACCTTTATATGGTTCAGAAAGATTAAGTGGTTCTAAAACAGTTCCAGCTGTCCGTCACCCAGCAGATTAAAAGTCATGCGATGATAAGGAGTGGTTCCCCGTTCGGCGATAGCCGCACGGTGCTTCTTTGTGGGATATCCCTTATTATGATTCCAATCGTAGTAAGGGAACTCTTCGTGCAGCCGGTTCATATAATCATCACGATACGTCTTGGCCAGAATGGATGCCGCCGCGATGGAAAGATACTTACCGTCGCCTTTCACAACGGTGGTATGCGGAATATCCCCGTATTTCCTGAAGCGGTTACCGTCGATAAGTAAATGCTGCGGGCGCAACTGCAACCGGTCAACAGCGCGATGCATGGCAAGGAAGGAAGCGTTCAGGATATTTATCTTGTCAATCTCCTTGGGGGAGACAACACCTACCGCCCATGCCAGCGCTTCTTTCTCGATGACCTCGCGCAAAGCGTAGCGTTGCTTCTCGGTAAGTTGCTTGGAGTCGTTCAGCAAATCGTTCTCGAAGTCTTTGGGCAGAATAACGGCGGCGGCATATACGGCGCCGGCAAGACAGCCGCGTCCGGCCTCATCGCAACCGGCTTCTATCAGTTCTTTGTTCAAATAAGGTAACAGCATATATCACTACGTTAGAGCATACAAAGATAAATCTTTTCATAAGTAAACCGGACTTTTAAAGAGAATAAATAATATGCTTATCTTTGCCGGCAAATAAAACGACAACGGATATGTTTACAATTATCGGACTGATGCTCACCGGGATGCTGCTGGGCTATCTCTTACGAAAAAGGAATTTACACAGGATTCATACGGTTATCACAGTGTTAATCTGGGCGCTACTTTTCATTCTCGGCATCGAGGTAGGCGGAAACGAGCAGATTATCAAAGGGCTGCATACCATAGGAATCGAGGCTGTCATACTAACCTTAGGCGGTACTTTGGGAAGTGTCGTCGCTGCCTGGGCATTGTGGAAAGCTTTATATAAGAAGAAAGGAAGAACGGCATGAAAGGCAGTCTTATTATAATCGGTTTCTTCGTTTTGGGTACGCTTTGCGGAGTTTTCCACCTGATACCCGTTGATGTAGTCATGGACAGCGAAATCAGCTTCTATGCTCTTTGCGCATTGATGTTCAGCGTAGGACTGAGTGTAGGCAACGACCCGCAGACATTAAAGAACTTCCGTTCGCTTAATCCGCGACTGGTCTTTCTGCCTGTCATGACGATACTGGGTACATTGGCAGGTTCCGCGGCGGTCAGTCTTATCCTTACCCACCGTTCCGTAACCGACTGTCTGGCGGTAGGCTCGGGATTCGGATATTATTCGCTCTCCAGCATCTTCATCACCGAATACAAGGGAGCCGAACTCGGTACTATCGCCCTGCTGGCCAATATCAGCCGCGAGATACTGACTTTGCTGGCAGCTCCGCTATTGGTGCGCTGGTTCGGCAATCTGGCTCCTATCTCTGCCGGCGGCGCTACGACAATGGATACCACACTGCCGATAATCACCCGTACTGCCGGACAGCAGTTTGTCGTCGTTTCCATCTTCCACGGGTTTGTGGTGGACTTCAGCGTACCGTTTCTGGTCACCTTGTTCTGTTCGATATAGGTGATGGCAGATAGAAGTCTTGCATTGAGGTGAGAATACGGCATCGTTACAACAGATTCGTCCCATGAGATAACTGTATTCGTCTTACGGGACAAAAAAAATCATCCCGTGAGATGAATAAATCCGTCCCACGGGATGAATAGTTTCGTCTTACGAGACGAATCGTGTATGCTTAGAACAAGCTCCAAGCCACGGTCAGCCCCGCCATAACGATGGCTACCATGCTCATCAGCTTGATAAGGATGTTAAGGCTCGGACCGGAAGTGTCTTTAAAGGGGTCGCCTACCGTATCGCCTACAACCGTGGCTTTATGCACTTCACTGCCTTTGCCGCCGAAGTTGCCCTCTTCTACATACTTCTTGGCATTATCCCATGCGCCACCGGCATTCGCCATAAAGATGGCAAGTACGAATCCGCTGCTAAGACCGCCGATAAGCAGTCCCAACACACCGGGAACACCGAAGATAAGTCCGGTCATGATAGGAGCGACAATTGCGATGAGTGAGGGAACTACCATTTCGCGCTGCGCGCCTTTCGTGGAGATGGCTACACAGCGTTCATAGTCGGGTTCCGCCTCACCGGTCAGAATCCCTTTTATATCACGGAACTGACGGCGCACCTCATCTACCATGTGGGCGGCCGCACGGCCTACGGCATTCATCGTCAATCCACAGAACAGGAAAGCCATCATACTGCCGAGGAACATACCCGAGAGGACTTTAGGATTCATCAGCGTAACATCGTAATGGTGCATGAAGTCGAAGAAAGTAGCGTCCTGCACGGACACCGCTTCACCGCCCACAAAGATGTCGGTGGTGCCCAGACGGGTCAGCCCGATGCGGATTTCCTCGATGTAGGATGCAAGCAGGGCAAGCCCCGTCAACGCGGCCGAACCGATAGCGAAACCTTTGCCCGTGGCGGCTGTCGTATTCCCCAAAGAGTCGAGCGCATCGGTACGCTTGCGCACTTCCTCACCCAGACCGGACATCTCCGCATTACCGCCGGCATTGTCAGCAATAGGCCCGTAAGCGTCCGTAGCCAACGTAATGCCCAAAGTGGAAAGCATACCTACGGCAGCGATACCGATGCCGTAAAGTCCCAAGCCTACATTGGCAAAGTCGAATCCGGAAGCAAAAAGATACGAGGCAATGATGCCCACCACCACGGCAATCACCGGAATAGCGGTAGAGAGCATACCCAAACCGATGCCGGAGATAATGACCGTGGCCGGCCCCGTCTTGCCGCTCTCACTCAGCTTCTGGGTGGGACGATAGGATTGGGAAGTATAATATTCCGTAGAACGCCCGATAACGATGCCTACCACCAGACCTACCACTACCGAACAGGAAATCCACATCCAGTTATCCAGCTTCAGCAACCAAAGAATAAGGAAAGTAGCAACGACTATCAGTACCGAACTCAAGTTCGTACCGAAAGCGAGGGAATTCAGCAAGTCTTTCATCTTGGCGTTCTCGTTGGTACGTACAGCGAAGATACCTATAATAGAGAGAATGATACCTACGGCCGCAATCAGCATCGGAGCGATAACGGCTTTGAACTGCATCAGCGTATCTCCCGAATGGATAAAAGCGGCGGCGCCAAGGGCGGCCGTAGCAAGGATGGAACCGCAATAGCTCTCGTAAAGGTCGGCGCCCATACCGGCCACATCGCCTACATTATCGCCTACGTTATCGGCGATGGTTGCGGGATTGCGCGGGTCGTCTTCGGGGATACCGGCTTCCACTTTACCCACGAGGTCGGCTCCTACGTCGGCGGCTTTCGTATAGATACCGCCGCCCACGCGTGCAAACAGGGCTTGTGTGGAAGCTCCCATACCGAACGTCAGCATCGTGGTGGTGATGATGCAAAGTTTATGGGTGGGTGTCATCACATCCACCGGGATAACTGCGTTGAGCAGCAGATACCAGAAAGAAATGTCGAGCAGGCCGAGTCCCACTACAACCAGTCCCATTACCGCGCCGCTACGGAAAGCGACACGCAAGCCCGCGTTCAACGAGTTGCGCGCGGCATTCGCCGTACGCGCCGAAGCATACGTAGCCGTCTTCATTCCGAGAAATCCGGAAAGGCCGGAGAAGAATCCGCCTGTAAGGAAAGCTATCGGAACCCACGAGTTCTGCACTCCGAAGCCGTAAGCCATAATCGAGAAGAGAATCACCAGCCCCAGAAACACCCAGCCCACAATCTTATATTGCTGACGGAGATAGGACATGGCGCCTTTGCGCACGGCAGCGGCAATCTTAACCATTTGAGGAGTTCCCTCACTCTCTTTCATCATCTGACGGTGGAAATACCAGGCAAAGCAAAGTGCCAGAACGGAAGCGGCTGGAACCAGCCAGAAAAGCAATTGGTCCATAGCATAAATCGTATTAAAAGGTTGAACGAAAGCCTAAAAGTATTGATTTGGAATGAAATAAGCAAACGATTAACCGAATTTATGCCAGGGAGAGAACGCTTTATTCTATCGTTACAGCCGTACCGCAGGCAGTTACCATCAGCATACTGCCGCTGCCGCCTACCGTTTCGTAATCAAGGTCAACGCCAATCACAGCGTTAGCGCCCAACAGACGGGCTTGTTCCTGCATCTCGCGAAGCGCCGTGTCTTTGGCCTCGCGGAGCACTTCCTCGTACGAACCGCTGCGTCCGCCCACCACATCGCGGATACTGGCAAAGAAATCACGAAAGACGTTGGCACCGATAATCGTTTCACCGCTGACGATACCAAAATAACGGGTGATACGTGCACCCTCGATAGTGGGAGTTGTTGTCACTAACATAGTTTCGTATTTTTAAGTTCTTGATATATCAGACGCAGAGCAACTCAAAAAAGTTGCAAAGCATCAAAACATTTTACTGACGCGCTCGATACCTGCCGCCAATATATCTATCTCCTCTTTCGTATTATACAGGCCGAACGAAGCGCGTACCGTGCCTTCAATGCCGAGACGTTGCATCAGCGGCTGCGCGCAATGATGCCCCGTACGTACGGCAATGCCGAGACGGTCGAGCAAGGTACCCATATCGAAATGGTGGATATCGCCTACGAGGAAGGAAATGACGCTCCCTTTCTCTTGCGCCTCACCGAAAATGCGCATACCGGGAATCTCTTTCAGGCGGGACATAGCATACATGGTCAGTTCGTGTTCATGGGCGGCAATCTTCTCCATGCCGATGGCAGAAACGTAATCCAATGCCTTGGCAAGCCCGGTCGTACCGATATAATCGGGTGTTCCCGCCTCGAACTTGAAAGGGAGTTCATTGAAAGTAGTCCGTTCAAACGATACGTGTTGTATCATTTCGCCGCCACCTTGATAAGGGGGCATCTTGTCGAGCCATTCTTCTTTACCGTAAAGCACGCCCACACCGGTAGGCCCGTACACCTTATGACCGGAAAAAACGTAGAAATCCGCATCCAAGTCCCGTACATCCACCGGCATATGCGGAATGGACTGGGCACCGTCTACAAGCACGGGAACGCCCTGCTCGTGGGCATAGCCTATCATCTCCCCAACAGGGTTCACCGTACCCAGCACATTGGATACATGCGCCACGCTGACAATCTTTGTACGCTCGGAAAACAGCTGTTTGTACTCATCCAACAGAAGTTCGCCTCTGTCATTCATCGGAATGACTTTAATGGCAATCCCCCTCTTGGCAGCCAGCAACTGCCAGGGAACGATATTGCTGTGATGCTCCATAACGGAGAGAATCACCTCATCCCCCTCCTGCATAAACTCTTCACCGAAGCTGGACACAAACAGATTGATACTTTCCGTCGTACCGCGGGTAAAGATGATTTCATTCGTACTGCCGGCATTGATGAACTTCCGCACCGTCTCACGAGACGCCTCGTGCAGCTCCGTAGCTTGCTGCGAAAGGAAATGCACACCACGATGCACATTGGCGTTGACCGAATAGTACTCGTCCGTAATGGCGTCCACCACCTGACGGGGCTTCTGCGTAGTCGCACCGTTATCAAAGTAAACCAACGGCCTACCATATACCTCACGGGAAAGTATCGGAAAATCAGCTCTTATCTTTTGAAGGTTCATATCTTTTAAATTATGAATGATGAATGAATAATGAAGAATTGCCATGCGGGATGCTGATGCTGCGCAGCCCATTCTTCATTCATCATTCTTCATTATTTACATATCGCGCACCCCTGACACTTGTTCAGTTCACCGCGGAAACGTTTCTCTACCAGCAGATGCAGGCGGTCTTTCAAGGCATCCAGACGGATTGTGTCGATTACTTCGTTTACGAAGGCAAACATCAACAGTAAACGGGCTTCACGCATGGAGATACCGCGTTGCCGCATATAGAACAGGGCGCTTTCATCAAGCTGGCCTACCGTAGCGCCATGACTGCACTTTACATCATCGGCGTAAATCTCCAGTTGCGGCTGGGTGTACATATGCGCTTCGCGGGTGGCGCAAAGATTACGGTTCGTTTGTTGGGAACTGGTATGCTGCGCGTCGGGACGTACCAACACCAGGCCTGCAAAAGCACCGACGGACTGGTCGTCGAGCACATATTTAAAGAGTTCATTGCTGGTGCAGTTGGGCACTGCATGGTCTATGGTGGTATTATTGTCCACATGCTGGTTCTTATCCGCGATAGCCATACCGCAAAGGTTCAGTTCGGCGCCCTCGCCGGCAAGCGTCACTTCGGTCGTATTACGGGTAGTACCGTTATGCAAGGTCATTCCATTCAGCAGGACGTTGCTGTTGGCCTCTTGTCTGACGTATAAACTGCTGATACGTACCGTACTGGTGTGTGTCTCTTCCAGTTCATAGAAATCGAAAGTGGCATTCTCACCGATGAACGCCTCTACCACCTGCGTTGCAAGGAAGTTTACACCGTCCATTGCATGGTCGCAGGCCAAAAGACGGGCTTGCGCACCTTCTTCCAAAATGATGAGCACACGACGGTTCACCATAAAGTTGACATCGCCGCGCAGGATGTTCACTAACTGGATAGGCTTTTCCACTACCACATTCTTAGGAACATACAGCAATACACCGTCTTGCGCAAAGGCGGTATTAAATGCCGTCACTCCATCTTTGGAAGTATCCGCCAGCTTGCCGTAGTATTTCTTCACCAATTCCGGATGCTGTTCCGCCATATCCTTCAAACTGCCGAAAATAACACCTTCGGGCAAATGCGACTTGGGCAAAGCCTTGCCATAGAAAGCGTCGTTCACAACAAAGTAAAGGGAAGTGCTCATATTCGGCACATCGCATTTGAATACTTCATAGGGGTTGACAGGAATGTCCAGACGGTTCAGGTTCAGACCGTAGTCGGGTTCAAAGAACTTGCTGACATCGGTATATTTGTATTTCTCCGTCTTACGGGTAGGAAAACCAAGCCGCTCGAAATCGGCAAACGCGGCCGCACGCGGGGCATTCAGCACCTCGGCGCTGTGGCGGCATATCATCGCTTCCGTTTGGGAGAAAAGGTCTATATATTGTTGCTCTACACTCATGTTGTCTAATTATGAGTTTTGAATTACGAGTGATGAATCGCTCTGCAATGCAATAGCGCGGCAATTCATCACTCGTAATTCATAATTTATAATTCACTTGCTTCTTTCTTTATCCAATCGAAGCCGCGTGCTTCAATCTCCTTCGCCAGTTCGGGGCCACCTGTCTTTACGATACGTCCGCCAAGCAATACATGGACGGTATCCGGTTTCAGGTAGTCCAACAGACGTTGATAGTGAGTGATAACCATCGCACTGGTCCGGGGAGTCTTCAGCTTGTTGAAGCCATCGGCCACAATACGCAGAGCGTCTACATCAAGACCGGAATCCGTTTCGTCGAGAATGGCGAAAGTTGGTTCCAACATAGCCATCTGGAAGATTTCGTTACGCTTCTTCTCACCACCGCTGAAGCCTTCGTTTACGCTACGGTTGGCAAGTTTGTTATCCAACTCGACAATGGCGCGCTTTTCGCGCATCAGCTTCAAGAATTCACTGGCAGACAAGGCGGGTAAATGGCGGTATTTGCGTTGTTCGTTAACGGCAGCACGCATAAAATTCACCATAGAAACACCCGGTATCTCCACCGGCATCTGGAATGAAAGGAAAATACCTTCATGGGCACGGTCTTCGGGACTCATAGCCAAAAGGTCCTTACCGTTGAAAGTTACGGTACCGCGTGTAACCTCGTATGCAGGATGTCCCACCAGCACATTACTCAAGGTGCTCTTCCCGGCTCCGTTTTGTCCCATCAGGGCGTGTACCTCACCGTCACGAATCGTAAGGTTGATACCTTTCAATATTTCTTTGCCATTGATGCTGGCATGCAGGTCTTTTATTTCTAACATTATACTTTTAAATTAAGAATGAAGAATTAAGAATGAAGAATAACCATGCGGCATAACAGTGCGTGGTCCATTTCATCATCCTTAATTCTCCATTGTTTATTTTAATTCTTCATTCTTCATTCTTAATTCCTCATTTATCCTACGCTTCCTTCCAATGAAATAGCCAACAATTTCTGAGCTTCTACGGCAAACTCCATAGGCAGCTTGTTGAGTACTTCTTTTGCATAGCCGTTTACAATCAGCCCGACGGCATCTTCCGTAGAAATACCGCGCTGATTGCAATAGAATATCTGGTCTTCGCTAATCTTGCTGGTGGTTGCCTCGTGTTCTACAATGGCCGTCTCATTATGGATATCCATGTAGGGGAAAGTATGCGCACCGCATTTATCGCCCAGCAGCAAGGAGTCGCACTGGCTATAGTTGCGGGCATTGTCCGCCTTTTGGGCTACACGCACCAGCCCACGATAAGAATTCTCGCTCCGTCCGGCGGAAATACCTTTGCTGACAATAGTACTGCGGGTATTCTTTCCAAGATGAATCATCTTTGTACCGGTATCTGCCTGTTGATAGTTGTTGGTGACCGCCACACTGTAAAATTCCGCCGTAGAGTTGTCACCGGAAAGGATGCAAGAGGGATATTTCCAGGTAATGGCCGAACCGGTTTCCACCTGTGTCCAGGACAGTTTGCTGTTTATGCCCTTGCAGTGCCCGCGCTTCGTTACAAAGTTATAGACGCCGCCCTTGCCTTCGGCATCTCCCGGATACCAGTTTTGAACGGTACTGTACTTCACTTCGGCACGGTCGTGTATCACAATCTCCACAATAGCGGCGTGCAATTGGTTTTCGTCACGCATCGGCGCCGTACATCCTTCCAAATAGGAAACATACGAATCATCATCGGCTACAATCAACGTTCTTTCAAACTGCCCGGTATTGCGGGCATTGATACGGAAGTAAGTGGACAGCTCCATCGGGCAGCGTACCCCTTTCGGTATATAGACGAAAGAACCGTCGGAGAATACCGCGGAATTCAGCGCCGCAAAGAAGTTATCACGATACCCCACGACCGAGCCCAGATACTTCTGCACCAAATCGGGATGCTCGCGTACAGCCTCGCTGAACGAACAAAAAATAATTCCCTTTTCCATAAGCGTCTCCTTGAAAGTCGTCTTTACAGACACAGAGTCCATTACAGCATCCACCGCCATACCGCTCAGCGCCATTTGTTCTTCCAAAGGAATGCCCAGTTTATTAAAGGTCTTGACCAACTCCGGGTCTACCTCGTCCATGCTTTTAGGGCCGTCCTTCTTCTTGGTAGGATCGGCGTAGTATGAAATAGCCTGATAATCTATCTCGGGAATACGGAGATGCGCCCATGTAGGCATCTCCAGCGTCAGCCAGTGACGGTACGCTTTCAGACGGAACTCCAGCAACCACTCGGGCTCTTCCTTTTTCTCAGAAATCAACCGCACCACATCCTCATTCAAGCCACGCTCAATGATGTCTGTATGTACGTCGGTCGTAAAACCGTACTTGTACTTCTCCTGAGTGAGTTCCTTTACATATTTATTGGGTTCTTCTTGTTGCATTATTCATTCAATATATATTGTTCTGTAACATGCTTAGCCGCGGGAAAGAATATCCCGGCAAACGACTTCATAGGATAATATAACACCGATTCCTTCTTTTTTGTTTGGCTGAGCAGCGTATTGTCCGCATCCATGAATTCAATGACGCCGACCAGCAGACTCACCAGTAAAAGGGACTTCAACGCCCCCAGTCCGGAACCCAGCCAACGGTTCAGCCAGCCGAGCGAAACCGCTTCCATTGCCTTTGTCAGCAGCGAGGCTACCAGTGTAAAAACCAGCGGCACGGCTATCCAAATCGCGATGAATGCCAGTACTTGCGCCACCGTCATCGAATCGGTAACCTTAGAAAACACCTTTTCGGCCACGGAAGCGTACAAAGCCTTTGCCGCCAGCAAACCGACAATCAGCCCCAGCAAAGTGGCCAGTTGTTTCACGAATCCCTTCATGAAGCCAATAACCGCTCCCGCACCGATAATTACCAATATTACGATGTCTATAACAGCCATATATGATATTAAAAAGGCACGGATTACACGGATCAACACGGTTTTTCTTTTAACCAATCCGTGAAATTCGTGTAATCCGTGCCTAAAGATTTACTGTTTTCTTACAAAGTCTGTTTTACCTCCACTTCTTCGTAAGACTCTATGATATCTCCCACCTTGATATCGTTGCAGTTTGTCAAACTGATACCGCATTCAAAGTTGGTACCTACTTCCTTCACATCGTCCTTGAAGCGCTTCAATGCATTGATGTTGCCTGTGAAGATAACGATACCGTCGCGAATCAGACGAGCCTTGTCGCTGCGTTTCACCTTTCCAGTCTTCACCATAGCACCTGCCACGAGACCCACTTTGGTAATGTTGAACACTTCGCGAACTTCGATAGTCGCCGTAACCTGTTCTTTCAAAGTCGGCGCCAGCATACCTTCCATGGCAGCCTTCACCTCTTCAATGGCATCATAGATGACAGAATACTTGCGGATATCCACACCTTCCTGTTCAGCCAGTTTAGCGGCAGCACCCGAAGGACGAACCTGGAACCCTACAATAATCGCATCCGAAGCGGCAGCCAGAGATACATCCGATTCGGAGATAGCACCGACACCCTTATGGATAACGTTCACCTGTACCTGTTCGGTAGACAGCTTAATCAACGAGTCGCTCAACGCTTCAACAGAGCCGTCCACGTCACCCTTCACGATGATGTTCAGTTCGTGGAAGTCGCCCAATGCCAAACGGCGGCCTACTTCATCCAGTGTCAACATCTTCTGTGTACGCAAGCCTTGTTCACGCTGCAACTGCTCACGCTTGTTGGCGATTTCACGCGCTTCCTGTTCGGTCTCGATTACATGGAATGTATCACCTGCGGCCGGCGCTCCGTTCAAGCCCAAAATCAAAGCCGGCTCCGAAGGACCCGCCTCTTTCAGACGCTGGTTACGCTCGTTGAACATGGCTTTCACCTTACCGTAGCTTGTACCTGCGAGCACAATGTCGCCCATCTTCAAAGTACCGTTGGATACCAGCACCGTAGCTACATAGCCACGACCCTTATCCAATGAGGACTCGATGACGGAACCGGTAGCACGGCGGTTCGGGTTTGCCTTCAAATCCAGCATTTCAGCTTCCAGCAATACTTTCTCCATCAAATCGCTTACACCAAGACCTTTCTTGGCGGAAATATCTTGAGACTGATACTTACCGCCCCATTCCTCAACGAGGAAGTTCATGGCAGCCAGTTCTTCTTTAATCTTATCGGGATTAGCGGTCGGCTTATCAATCTTGTTGATGGCGAATACGATAGGCACACCGGCAGCCATAGCATGGTTGATGGCTTCTTTGGTCTGCGGCATCACGTTGTCATCGGCAGCTACGATGATAATGGCAATATCCGTCGCTTTGGCACCGCGGGCACGCATGGCGGTAAACGCCTCATGACCCGGAGTATCGAGGAACGTTATCTTACGTCCGTCTTCCAACGTCACGTGATAAGCACCGATGTGCTGTGTAATACCACCGGCTTCACCGGCAATAACATTCGCCTTACGGATATAGTCGAGCAACGAAGTTTTACCGTGGTCTACGTGACCCATTACCGTTACAATCGGAGCGCGATGCTCTAAATCTTCCTCGGCATCCTCTTCCTCAACGATAGCCTGGGCTACTTCCGCACTTACGTATTCAGTCTTGAAGCCGAATTCTTCTGCCACCAGATTGATTGTTTCGGCATCCAGACGTTGGTTAATGGAAACCATCATACCGATACTCATACAAGTAGCGATGACCTGTGTTACGGAAACATCCATCATGCTTGCCAACTCATTGGCAGTCACGAATTCAGTCAGCTTCAGTACCTTGCTTTCCGCCATTTCCTGGTCTTCCAGTTCCTGCATACGGTTGGATGCCAAGTCGCGTTTCTCCTTACGGTATTTCGCTCCCTTGTTCTTACCCTTAGAAGTCAGACGCGCCAACGTTTCCTTTACCTGTTTCGCTACATCCTCTTCACTTACCTCCTGCTTGATTACAGGTTTCTTGAAACGGTCTTTGCTCTTGTTCTTGCCGGCTTGTTGATTATTACCGCCTTGCTGACTGCCACCTTTCAGACGATCGTTTCCGCCACGCTGGAAGTTGGATGCATTGTTGATATCCACCTTTTCCTTGTTGATACGGACACGTTTCTTCTTGCCATTGGCATCGGTACTGTCTTTCAAGTCCTTCGTCTTATTATCATCGCGGCGGATTTCCTTGATAATAGCCTCTTTCATCAGCTTCTTCTGATCCTGACGCTGCTTTTCTTTTTCTTCACGCTCCTTACGTTTTTCTTCTTTCGATTTTTTCTTCGGGCGTGTAGACTGGTTCAGCGCGGCGAGGTCTATTTGTCCGATGACGTTAATCTTCGATACAAACTCAGGCTGATGTATTTTGAATATTTCTTCTTTATCTTCCGAAACCGCTTCTTCGGTTGCAGCGGGAGCAGGTTCTTCGTCAGATGCCGGTGCAGGCTCAACAGCAACAGACACCGGTTCTTCCACAACAGGGGCAGGTTCTACCACCGGAGCAGGTATCGGCTCGGGCTGGGGTTCGGGAACAGGTTCCGGTTTCGGCGCCTCAACAACAGATACAGGCTCTTCCGCCTTCACTTCTTCAATCACCGGCTTCTCCGGTTCCGCTTCTTTCTCTTTTTCCACAGTATGTTTGCGATTCAGCTTATCCAAATCAATTTTACCGACAGGCTTAAACTTCGGACGTGCATCTTCGGGAACCACAGCCTTGACCACCTCTTCGGTTTTCGGTTTTTCCTGTGTTTCCTTGTCATAACCGTCAATAGACACTGATGCCTTGTTGCGATCCTTACTCTGACGTTCCTGAATGAAACGCTCCGTTTTCAATTTAAGATCCTTATCTGTACTAAACTCTTTCACGAGCAAATCATACTGCTCGTCGGTAATCTTCGTATTGGGATTTGCTTCAATGGCATATCCCTTCTTTTGCAAGAACTCAACTACCGTCGTGATTCCTACATTTAAATCTCTTGTTACTTTATTTAACCTTATCGTCATACTTTAATTTAATGAATGATGGAGAAAGAAGCGGATTTCAGTGATTAGTGATAATGATTAGTCGCTAAACACTAAGCACTAAACGCTAAACACTAATTATTCTCTTCTTCAAACTCCGATTTCAAAATGCGTAATACTTCGTCCACCGTTTCCTCTTCCAAATCCGTCTTCTCAATCAACATCTCGCGCGGAGCATTCAACACAGCCTTGGCGGTATCAATGCCGATAGCCTTAATCGCATCGATTACCCAACCGTCAATCTCATCGCGGAATTCATCCAAATAGATGTCCTCATCCTCTACCGCTTCATCCAATTCGCGGAATACGTCAATAGTGTACTCAGTCAACATACTGGCCAGTTTGATATTCAAACCACCTTTACCGATAGCCAGCGATACCTCTTCCGGTTTCAGGAAAACTTCCGCCTTGTGTTCTTCTTCGTTCAGACGGATAGAAGATATCTTGGCAGGGCTAAGGGCACGCTGTATAAACAACTGAATATTCGATGTATAGTTGATAACATCGATATTCTCGTTGCGAAGCTCACGGACAATACCATGGATACGGCTGCCTTTTACACCGACGCAAGCACCCACCGGGTCAATACGGTCATCGTACGACTCAACGGCAATCTTGGCACGCTCACCGGGAATACGGGCAATCTTCTTGATAGTAATCAGTCCGTCATTGATTTCAGGTACCTCCATTTCAAACAGGCGCTGCAGGAAAACGGGTGACGTACGGCTCAAGATAATCTTCGGATTATTATTCTTGTTGTCAACGCGGGCCACCACGGCACGGGCAGTCTCACCCTTACGATAGAAGTCACTCGGAATCTGTTCGGTCTTGGGCAACAACAATTCATTGCCTTCGTCATCGAGCAGCAACATCTCCTTTTTCCAAATCTGATAAACTTCTGCATTGATAATAGTACCTACCTTATCAATGTATTTATTATAAATACTGTCTTTTTCCAGTTCCAAAATTTTGGAAGCCAATGTCTGGCGCAAGTTCAGGATAGCACGGCGGCCAAACTTCGCAAAGTTCACTTCATCCGTCACTTCCTCTCCCACTTCATACGAAGCGTCAATCTTCCGGGCTTCGCTCAAAGAAATTTGCAAGTTCGGATTTTCAAGGTCTTCATCTGCCACAACTTCACGATTACGCCATATTTCGAAGTCACCCTTGTCCGGGTTCACAATTACGTCGTAATTCTCATCGGTACCGAACATCTTTGCAATCACACTGCGAAACGACTCTTCGAGTACGCTTACCATAGTGGTTCTATCAATATTCTTCAGTTCTTTAAATTCCGAAAAGGTATCTATCAAGCTGATAGTTTCTTCTTTCTTGGCCATAGTCTTATTTAAAACTAATTAAGTATTTAGTATATTTTATCTCTTCGTATGTAAAGGTTATATCTTCATCCACCATTTTAGGACGCTTGGCTCCCTCCTCTTTCACTTTTTTCCGAACGATAACGGTAAATTGCCGCTCGTCGGCATCTTTCAATGTTCCGCAATACTTGCGACCGTCTTTAGCCAGCACTTCCACATCTTTGCCGATGTGGTTGGTGTATTGCTGTAACACTTTAAACGGTTGTCCGATGCCGGCAGAACCGACTTCCAGCTCGTAATCCTCATCCTCACGATTCAGTCGGGACTCTATGTAGCGGCTCAGCTCTACACAATCCTCAATCCAAACACCTTCTTTGTGGTCTATCTCCACCACAATCTTGTCATCAGGGCTGATTATGACTTCCACCAGGAAGTAATCTTTATCCTTCAGCCACTCGTCTACAATCTGACAAACTGTTTTCTTTTCTATCATAGATTAACCATTAAGAACGAAAAAGAGGAGCTTAATCGCCCCTCCACCTTTCATCCGTTTCGGTTGCAAAGATATAAATAATCTGTTCGACTACAAAATAATAGGAGAAAAAAAGAATATTTAGCACTCCTGCCGAAATTTATCCTCCATTCAAAATTAATCACTACATTTGCATGGTTCTTTAAACTCAATCATCATGGCACATCACCTGAATACCAATAAACAGTTTATGATAGGTAACGGCATCCTTGCGTTTGCCGTAATATTCGTTGTTGTCATTTTTGTCTATATGAGTATGCGTTTGCAGCGCCAAAAGGAAGGTGAACGATACTTTGCCGAGACCTATAATGTCACTTTAGTGAAAGGATTCACCGGTGATTCCATATCCATCCTGCTCAACGACAGCGTACTGATAGACCAACGTATCGACAAAGAGCCTTTCAATTTCGAGATAAAACGGTTTGCCGAGCAAAGCGCCCTGATGATAGTGGACAAGACAACCGACAAGCTCTCCCTGTTTGAGCTGAGCGAAAAAGGCGGTAGCTATCGTTTTGAAAAAGACGACGACGAAGTGAAGCTACTGGCACAGGAAGAGTAAAACCGCAACCGCACCATCCGTGCCAGCTTATTGGCACAGCCGTGCCTGTTTGATGGCACAGTTGTGCCTGTTCAATGGCAAAACAGTGCCTATCCGTCGGCACAACACCCGTTTTAGAAGTCCGTCTTATACTTTCTCAGTTCATTGCGTAAAAGTTGCGCCTTACCGTCCGTCATGCCGTTAAGCAATGCCCAAAAGCGTTCGCCGTGGTTCATTTCACGGGTATGCGCCAACTCGTGCAACAATACGTAATCAATCAAGTGCCGGGGCAACAGGACAAGGAAATAGGACAGATTGATGTGTCCTCGGGCGGAGCAACTTCCCCAACGTCCGCTACTGGAATTGATTTTCACGCTTTTATAAGAAAGATTGTGCTGCAGCGAAAGCGCATAAAGCCGGGGCGGAAGAATAATCTTGGCATTACGTCGCAAAGCTTCCTCTATCACCTTACGCAGCCAGGCTTGCAGCTCTTTATTTGAGAAGTCTGCATTCGGCGGACAGATAATCTGCATCTCTCCCAATTCCGAACGTGAAAGGAAACGGTCTCGTTCTCCACTAACCAGACTCAGTTTAAAGAACTCCGTATCGATACGGTAGTTCAAATCAATCAACGGACGGCTTTGTCTCTGTCGGGCAACCCTCAGTCGGGAACGCAACTGTTCTACGGCATTCTTTACTTCCCCAATGGTTGTACCCGGTGGAACAGTCACATGAACAGCATCCTCACGCGTACGAAAAGTCAAACGTCGGGCACGGATATTCACCCGTACCAACAAGCGTCCCAACTCTTCATCCTCTAAAACATGTTCCGTTATCATCTGTTCTTTTCTCCTTGAAATAAGGACAAAAGAACGAAGAATCGTTCGAAAAAGCAAGCGGTTCTCTATCAAAAACGAACAATGTGTTCAAAAACGCACACTGCACTATCATTGTTACAATCTTAAAAACAGAAACTTATGATTATGGCATAGAATTTGAATAGTAATCGATAACAAGACGTTCCCGGCAAAAAAAATCATGAGCCTCGCAACTTTTTGAGCAAAGACTCCGTCTAACAAACAAAAGAACTTAAAATAAATGAGTATGAAAACTTTAGCAACAATCATCGCATTCAGTATTTTCACATTAAGCGTAACAGCTTGCTCACACAATCACACGTACAGCTCCGGCCTGTTTGGTGGAAAGACAATCAAAGCAAGCAAAAACTATGTAACCAAGAATATCAAAGTGGATAATTTCACCGGTCTGAACTTAGCAGGCAGTCCGGACGTTACGTACACACAAAAGGCGGGAAAGCCCACAGTAGAAGTATATACTTCCGACAATATCGTAGACCTTCTGGACATTAACGTAGTCAACAATACACTGAATATCAAATTCAAGAAAGGCGTTAATGTATCTTATAATAAACTGGAAATCCGTATCTCTTCCGAAACACTTAATAATATCTCCGTTGCAGGATCGGGAAATGTAACATTAGCCAACGGCTTGAAAACAAATCAACTGAAAATGTCTGTAGCAGGCTCGGGAGATATCAATGCAAACAACATCGCTTGCACTAACGAGCTTAGCATATCCATCGCCGGCTCCGGTGATATACAAGGCAGTAATATCACTTGCACCAATCTCAAAACATCTGTAGCCGGTTCGGGAGATTTGAAACTCAACAATGTATCGGCTACCGATACCGAAGCATCTGTTGCGGGGTCGGGTACGGCAATATTGACAGGAACAACTCAAGAAGCCAGTTATCGTGTAGCCGGCTCAGGTGACCTGTTCGCTTCCGACTTGCAGGCAAAACGTGTCTCAGCAAGCGTATCCGGTTCGGGAGACATCAAATGCCATGCCACCGACTTTTTGAAAGCGCGTACCAGCGGAAGCGGAGATATCGGTTATAAAGGCAATCCGGAATTGGACTTCCCCAAAAAAGGATTATACAAACTCTGATTTGGTTATTCATTACAAAGGATACATAAAAGGGACGCTGCATCACGCGGCGTCCCATCTATCTTAGTTAGTTTTTATAAAATTTTGAGAGAATTGAAACTTCACAGCCTCTGTTTTTTGTTTTAATAAAAGCACACTAACTATATTATATTTAAAGCAAATGAAAATGTTATTTTAAAAAGCAAATGAAAACATCTATTCTTTGACTTCCTTCCCCTTGTTTACACGATGCAGACTATCCAGAATCTGTTTTTCGTGCGTCACGGTTATATCTCCCGAAAGAGCAACCGACGGAGCGGAAATCTGTTTACCGATAGTATCGGCTGCGGCTACTTCCTTTACATCGGCAAAGAACGAGTGTTGCATTACATTACCCAATGAAAGTACCACTGCCACTACTGCTGCGGCTTTGAACAACGGCATGAAGCGTGCGGTCAATGTCATGCGCTTGGCTTTCACAACCGGAACTTCAACCTCAGCAAGCACCCGTGCATCAAAATCCGCACCTAAATGTTCCTCTTGCTGGAATTGCTGATATACAAACAAATCTTTATAACGCAGCAGATGTTCGGGAATTTCCTCTTTTGTAAAGAAAGCACGCAACTGCGCTTCTTCCTCAAGAGAAGTCTCACACCGCCAATAGCGTTCTAAAAGTTGTTCTATATATTTAAAGTCCATAACCTTCTATATCAATAAACCGTTGTTTAACTTTTTGCCGCGCCCTGAAAAGATTCACTTTAACTTGCTCCTCTGTCAAACTCAAGACAACCGCAATTTCTTTATAACTCTTACCTTCAACATCCCTCAACTGCATAATCAGCCGTTGTTTTTCGGGAAGCTCATTCATCAGCCGGTGTATCAAAATCATCCGTTCTTTACTCACCAAGCTTTCGTAAGGGCTTGATGCATCGGAAGTTTCTTCCATATCGGGCGTAAGTTCCACCGTTTGAGCATCTCTCCTTTCGCTACGGTCTATCGCCAAATTCCTTGCCACTGTCAGACAATAGGCTTCAACAGAACCGAACTGCGTCCACTCATCACGCTTGTTCCATACCCTAATCAGCGTTTCCTGCACAACATCTTCCGCTTCCGCCCGATTGAATGTAATTCTTAGGGCCAACCGAAAGAGCTTGTCCTTCAGAGGGAGAATGTCATCACGAAAACTGATTTCTTGCATCTCTAATTAGTTGACGGTTCAGTAAGCCGAAAGTTACAACCTACCACCACTTTTTTTGAATTATTTTTTGATACGGGTTCCGCTATCACTGTTTATGGCTGAAGCTAAGGTAATTACAACTTCCGAGACCCCGGCATCCAAAGCTTCAAAAGAATTCTCCAGCTTAGGAATCATACCGCCTTGAATAACTCCTTCGGCAACATATCGCTTAAACTCTTCCGGAGTAATCTGGGGAATCACACTGTCATCGTCATTCTCGTCACGCAGTACACCTTTCTTCTCAAAGCAATACACCAGCGTCACATCAAATTGTCCGGACAATGCCTTAGCCGTTTCTCCGGCAATCGTGTCGGCATTCGTGTTCAGCATACATCCCTTACCGTCATGCGTCAACGGAGCCATTACCGGCACAACTCCCTTATGAATAAGGTCACTCAGAAAAGTACCGTTCACTTGCCTTACATCACCTACAAAACCATAGTCCACCTCTTTTACCGGACGTTTCACGGAGCGGATTACATCCATGTCCGCACCCGTCAGACCGAGTGCATTGACACCGCGCGCCTGCAAACCGGCAACTATGTTCTTGTTTACCAATCCACCATATACCATTGTCACCACTTTCAAGGTTTCGGCATCGGTGATACGGCGCCCGTTTACCATTTCGCTTTCAATACCCAACCGGGCCGCGATTTTCGTTGCCGAACGTCCGCCACCGTGCACCAACACTTTATAACCTTCGATAGCGGCAAAATCATCCAACAACTTGCAGAGAGTGGCTTCTTCTTCCACAATTTTGCCACCCACTTTGATTACTGTCAGTTTCTCTCTCATTATTCCAAATATGTATATCCGTACAAACCGGAACGATAATTAGACAAAAATTCCTTCCCTTCTTCCAAAGATATACGCCCTTCCTTTACAGATTGGGTTACCCATGTTTCTAAAGTACGTACCAGCTTCTTCGGACTGTATTGCACATAATCCAAAACTTCCGCCACTGTCTCACCGTCAATGACCTGTTCTATCGTATAGCCCTTGTCACTTACAGATACATGTACCGCATTCGTATCACCAAACAAGTTGTGCATATCACCGAGAATTTCCTGATACGCACCCACAAGGAATACACCCACATAATAGGGTTCCTTGCTCTTCAAAGAGTGCACCGGCAAATAATGCGAAACATTTTTGGTAGAGATGAAGTTGGCAATCTTGCCATCCGAATCGCAGGTAATATCCTGTAACGTAGCCGTCCGGTCAGGTTTCTCGTCCAAACGCTGGATAGGCATGATGGGGAATATCTGGTCTATCGCCCAAGAGTCAGGCAAAGACTGGAAAAGTGAGAAATTACAGAAGTATTTATCCGCCAGCAACTTGGGAAGTCCGCGGAATTCATCGGGAGCATGCTTCAAACCGCCGGCTATCTGGTTTACTTCACGCATGATAGACCAATACAACCGTTCAATCTTGGCACGGGTCTGCAAGTCTACAATACCATGACTGAATAAGTCGAGCGCCTCTTCGCGTATCTGTTGCGCATCATGCCAGGCTTCCAGCATCTTGTTCTGGTTCAATGTATCCCAAATACCGTAAAGCTCCCGCAACAGTTCGTGATCGTTTTCGGTTACCTCTTCCTCATCGTCCCATTCGGGAAGATTGGTTGTCTCCAGCACCTCGAAAATGAGTACGGAATGATGTGCCGTCAAAGCTCGTCCGCTCTCCGTTATTATATTGGGATGAGGAATACCGTTCTTATCGCTGGCATCGACCAAAGTAGATATAGAGTCATTCACATACTCCTGAATGGAATAATTCACGCTACCTTCACTGTTGGAAGAACGCGTTCCGTCATAATCCACACCCAAACCGCCGCCGATATCCACAAACTCGACTTTGAATCCCATGCTGTGCAACTGCACATAGAACTGAGACGCTTCACGCAAGGCTGTCTTAATGCGGCGAATCTTCGTAACTTGGCTTCCGATATGGAAATGTATCAATTTCAGACAATCCTGCATACCCTTATCCGCCATAAAGTCGAGCGCTTCAAGTAATTCGCTGGAAGACAGTCCGAATTTGCTTGCATCACCACCGGAGTCTTCCCATTTACCACTTCCCGATGAGGCCAACTTAATACGAATACCGATATTAGGTTTCACGTTCAATTGCTTCGCCATTTTGGCTATCAACTTCAGCTCGTTCAGTTTTTCTACTACGAGGAAGATGCGTTTTCCCATCTTCTGCGCCAGCAAAGCAAGTTCAATGTAGCTTTCATCTTTATATCCGTTACAGATGATCAGCGAATCGGAGTCCATATTGATAGCAATCACTGCATGCAGTTCGGGCTTGGAACCAGCCTCCAGTCCAAGATTGAACTTCTTGCCGTGGCTGATGATCTCCTCAACCACCGGGCGCATCTGATTCACTTTAATAGGATAGATAATAAAATTCTCCGCCTTGTAGCCATATTCCTCAGCCGCCTGTCTGAAACAACAGGAAATCTTCTCAATCCGGTTGTCGAGGATGTCGGGAAAGCGAACCAGCATGGGAGCCGTCACGTCACGCAGTTGCAATTCGTCGACCAATTCTTTTAAATCGACGCCAACTCCGTCTTTACGCGGTGTTACTACAACATGACCTTTGTCATTGATACCAAAGTACGAAGTGCCCCAACCGGTAATGTTGTACAGCTCTTCTGAATCTTCAATACGCCATTTTCTCATTTCTTGTTACTCTGCTGTTTTAGTAGTTTATTTATAAAAAGGGATACAAAAATACATATAAATCTGAAACATCCTGCCTTTTCGGATGAAAAACACACATTTACAAGGGATTAAATGTCCAACAAATTACGTAACTGCTGTACGGACTCAGCTATCTGACGTCTGCTTTCCAAACGTCCGGCATCAAAACGGTAGCGAGCCTGTAAATAGAAAGGAGCTCGTTTATCCAATGCGTCCACAATAAAGGTGCGCAACTCCTCGTCCGTCTTTCCTTGCAGGATAGGGCGCTGATGGGTTGCCACTCGTAAACGATTGAATAATATATCGGGATGCACATCCAAGAATACGGTTTGCCCATGTCCGTTCATGTAGTCCATATTGTCGAAGAAACAGGGAGTGCCGCCACCGGTCGAGATAATGACATTTTCAAACTCAGATACCTCATGCAGCATATTTCGCTCCAATTCACGAAAAGAGGCCTCTCCCCGCTCGACGAACAATTCACGAATAGATTTGTGAAAGCGTTCTTCTATGTACCAGTCCAAGTCGATGAAGGGTACATTTAATTCGCGGGCAAAAGCCTTTCCTAAAGTTGTTTTACCAGCTCCCATGTAGCCGGTCAAAAAGATACGTATCATAATTGCTTACCGTTTGCGGGCAAAGATAAGCAATTCCATAGTGAGACTACCTCACAATTAACGGAAAATTTTAATCCGCTCGCTCAACTCCTGAAACTCCTTCTCTCCGGGTTCGGCGGTCGGCGTACCAAAAGGCATTTCGGCTATCAGCATCCAACTTTCCGGTAAATCCCAGGTACGACGTACTTCATCATCGATCAGCGGATTATAATGTTGCAATGAGGCTCCCAAACCCGCGTCTTCCAGCATCGTCCAAATAGCAAACTGATGCATGGCCGATGTATGCTGTGACCAAGTCGGGAAGTTTTCGCTATAAGAGGGGAATGCGTCCTGCAATTTCTTTACAACCGCAGTGTCCTCAAAATACAGCACAGTACCATGTCCGGCAGCAAAGCAACCGTCAATCTTGGCTTCCGTCTTAACGAAAGCTTCAGGAGAAATACGCTGTTTCAACGTGTTCTTTACAATATCCCATAATTTCTTATGCTCATCACCCAGCAACAGAACGATTCTTGTTGACTGCGAATTAAAGGCCGACGGCACATTCTTTACTGCCGTACGGACAATATGTACCACTTCCTCGTCCAAAACCGGAGAATCGTTACCTATGGAATAATAGCTGCGTCGATGCTCCAACGCTTCTGCAAATGTTCTCTTCATATATTTTTATTTTATTATTAGTTTATCCATAATTCGTGAATTACAAAGCGGGGCTTAAGCCATACTTCCCCTTAACCCCTCAACTCTCCTCAATTTAAAAGAACAAATGAAAAAGACCAATTGTTCGAATTTGTGAAATATATTTGTACCTTTGCCATAAGTTATGAAGAAAGAAAAATTCTACGTTGTATGGACGGGTGGCACTCCGGGTATTTATACATCCTGGACTGACTGCCAACTACAAACCAAAGGCTACGAAGGAGCGAAATACAAATCGTTCGAGACTCGCGAAGAAGCAGAAAAGGCCTTTGCCTCTTCACCATACGATTACATCAAGCGCAATATATCCGCAGACGGCAGGCGACCCAAGCTTTCTCAAAACACAGACGCCCTCTACCCGGCCGCCGTCCTCGAAAACAGTCTTGCCGTAGATGCCGCATGCAGCGGAAATCCCGGAGCAATGGAATATCGGGGAGTACACGTTGCCAGCCGCCAGCAGGTTTTTCACTTCGGCCCCATGTACGGCACCAATAACATCGGAGAGTTTCTTGCCATTGTTCACGGCCTGGCCTTGCTGAAACAAAAAGGCTTCGATATGCCTATTTACAGCGACAGCGTTAATGCCATCAGCTGGGTGAAACAGAAGAAATGCAAGACCAAATTACCCCGCGACCCCAAAACCGAGCAACTTTTCCAACTGATAGAACGCGCTGAGAAATGGCTGCGTGAGAACACCTATTCCACCCCTATCCTAAAATGGGAAACCCAACAATGGGGTGAAATACCCGCAGACTTCGGAAGAAAATAACAGGGCGTAACGTTTATATCCTCATGGCTGAATACCCGAATATTCAGCGTATCATGTCGTTACGCCTAAACTTCATTCTGCAGTTGGAAAACAGGATTTACTTATAGAGCTCCCGTGTTATACATACTCCGCCTTTATCCCAAAGACTGCATATCATTCAGTTTTTTATAGTAGCCGTCTTTAGCGAGAAGTTCCTCATGCTTGCCACGTTCTACGATTTCTCCCTCATAGAGTACGCAGATTTCATCCGCATTCTTAATTGTAGAAAGACGATGCGCAATGGCAATCGTGGTACGAGTCTTCATCAATCGCTCCAAAGCCTCTTGCACCAAGCGTTCCGACTCCGTATCGAGTGCGGAAGTGGCCTCATCCAGAATCAGTATAGGAGGATTCTTGAGGATGGCGCGGGCAATACTGATACGTTGGCGTTGTCCGCCGGAAAGTTTGCCGCCACGGTCACCGATATTGGTATCGTAACCTTTCTCGGTATCCATAATAAAATCGTGGGCATTCGCTATCTTGGCAGCTTCGATAACTTGTTCCATTGTGGCATTCTCTACACCGAAAGCTATGTTATTGAAGAAAGTGTCATTAAAGAGAATGGCTTCCTGATTGACGTTTCCTATCAGACTGCGCAAATCAGAAATACGCGTATCTTTGATGTTAAGACCGTCTATCAATATCTCGCCCGATTGTACATCGTGATAACGGGGCAACAAATCCACTAACGTGGATTTTCCGGAACCGGATTGTCCTACTAATGCGATAGTCTTGCCTTTGGGCACTGTCAGATTGATATGCTTCAATACTTGGCGGGAACCGTCGTAACTGAAACTGATGTCCTTAAATTCCACCTTATCATTCAACGAGGAAAGCAGCTTCGGCCGGATAGGTTCTTTAATAGGATTCTCCGCAAAGAGTATCTTGTCGATACGTTCCATGGAGGCAAGTCCTTTGGGTATGTTGTATCCAGCTTTGGAGAATTCCTTCAACGGATTGATAACGCTGTACAGTATCACCAAGTAATAGATGAACGAAGGGGCATCGATTGTAGCGCTATTACTGAGAATCAACGTTCCGCCAAACCACAGTACGATAACGATAACGCATGTTCCCAAGAACTCGCTCATGGGATGCGCCAATGCCTGACGGGTAGCTACCCGATTGATGGCATCGCGATATTCGTTGCTGCACTTATTAAAACGTTCCATCATCTTATTCTCGGCGATGAAAGCTTTGATGATACGCAATCCGCCCAAGGTTTCTTCCAGCTGCGACATGGTATCGCTCCATTTTGCCTGAGCATCCAGCGACTGTCGTTTCAGCTTTTTACCTACCGTACCCATTATCCAGCCCATGCCCGGAAGAACCAGCAATGTAAACAGCGTCAGCTGCCAACTGATAGCTATCAAAGTGCCGAAATAGGCTATGATCAGTATCGGGTTCTTTATCAGCATATCCAACGAACTGGTAACAGATGTCTCCACCTCGGTAACGTCACCGCTCATGCGGGCAATAATATCGCCTTTCCGTTCTTCGGAGAAAAAACTCAACGGCAGGTGTAACACCTTATTATATACTTGTGCACGGATATCACGCACCACACCCGTACGAAGAGGAATCATCACAGCCGAAGAGGCGAAATAAGAGAATGCTTTCAGTAAAGTCATTACTGCCAGGAAGACACCCAAAATCAGCAATGTTAATGAACCGCTCTGCGAGGCTATCATCTCGGTGACGTAATAATAGAAATTATTAACCGCTATATCTTTCAACCCCACTCCCACAGCATCCCAAGGGATAAATTCGTAGGTCTTGGTATCCATTTTGAAAAGTATCTGAAGAATAGGAATAATCAGAGCGAAAGAGAATATATTCAGAATTGCCGATAGCAAGTTCAGGAATAATGCCCATATCAGATATTTCTTATAAGGCGGAACAAAACGCCGCAGAAGTCGGAGGAATTCTTTCATTCGGTTAGCAGTTAATTCATTACATTGTGTATTGGGGACAAAGATAGTACAAACCAAGGGGAGAATAAAATGCGGAACAGATATTTTTATCAAACGCAACATGATAATCGCGGTTTTTTCGTAATCTTGGCAATAATTGTGTAGCTTTGTAGTTAAATCAAGAAATGATTAATCGACTTGATAAGTTAAGAAACTAACTCTAAAAAAGAAATGAAACCATACGATTATCTGATTGTAGGCAGCGGTTTATTCGGAGCTGTATTCGCTCATGAGGCTCATGAAGCCGGTAAGAGATGCCTTGTAATAGAAAAACGCCATCACATTGGCGGTAATATCTATTGTGAGGAAATAAATGGTATTAATGTACACAAATATGGCGCCCATATTTTTCATACTGATAATAAAAAGGTCTGGCAGTATGTAAATCAGCTGGTGGAATTTAACAGATATACCAATTCTCCAATCGCCAACTATAAAGGGAAATTATACAATCTTCCTTTTAATATGAATACTTTCTATCAGTTATGGAATGTGCGTACTCCAGCAGAAGCCAAAGCAAAAATACAAGAACAATGTAAAGAGTACGAACATATAACCAACCCGCAAAATTTAGAAGAACAGGCACTAAGACTTTGCGGAAAAGATATTTACCAGCGACTGATAAAAGGATATACGGAGAAACAATGGGGACGTTCTGCAACAGAGCTTCCGGCATTTATCATTAAACGCATTCCGTTCCGCTTTATTTTCGATAATAATTATTTCAACGATTCATATCAAGGTATTCCCATCGGTGGTTATAATCGTTTAATCGACGCTTTGCTGGAGAATATAGAAGTCCGCACCGGAATTGATTATACGGAACACCGCAAAGAACTGGACTCTTTAGCGGAAAAAGTGCTCTACACCGGCTGTATAGATGAATATTTCGACTATGCATGCGGACATTTGGAATATCGCAGCTTACGGTTCGATCACAAGCTTCTTGCCGATGTAGAGGATTTCCAAGGTAATGCAGTTGTAAACTATACTGACCGTGACACTCCTTACACCCGCATAATCGAACATAAGCATTTTGAATTCGGCAAACAGCCTTCTACTGTCATCACCTACGAATATCCCGACAACTTCGAACAAGGGAAAGAGCCTTATTATCCGGTAAATAACGAGAATAATACCCAAATCTTCAATAGATATCAGGAATTGGCTCAACAACAGAAAACCATGTTATTCGGAGGCAGATTGGCACAATATACTTATGCAGACATGGACGACACAGTAGCAGCGGCATTGGCATTGTGGGAAAAAGAAATTACTGTAACTAATAATTAAGTATCCAGGAATTTATATCAAACTCCTCTTTTACTTTCTCACTTACTGCAGTTACCGGGGTAGTGACAAACTCCGGTAACTTACGCAGATCATCTTCTTCCAATATAAAGATGTTATTAGGGTGATAAAAAGAATACTCCTTAATACTCTTATTATTCGTTATCAGCTTCTTATCAAAAAATAGAGCTTCCAAAGGCCTTAAGGAGATACCTGTCTGTTCTGTTGTTATATCGACGACACAACTACACCGGCTCACATTCTGTATATTTTCGAAATAAGATATACCTTTCATTTTTCTTTTGAATATTAGGAATGAGCACGGCAAGCCCAGCCTTTCAAATGAAGCCTTGTATTCCAACAAGACATCTCGGCGATTCTTTTCATAACCGATAAAATACAATCCTTGTGTTACATCAGACGTTAGTTTGCTTTTGTTGGGAAATCTAAAAAAAGGAGGTTTTATCGCAATCTCCGGATAAATACGTGCATCATCCGCATTGAAGCTACTTATCCGATACATCTTACTGATAGCTTTCATATATTTACTTCTCTTTTCAGAAGTATAACGATGAAAAAGCTGACAAATTGGAGTCCAATAAAAAAGATTTCGCTCTACGGAAGAAGGTAATATTTTATCGATAATACGCAAATCTACAAGATGCCTGTTATCAATAATAATTATTCTCGCATTTTCTTCGATAAGCGAAAGTTGTTCCAAGGATTCGCTTCTAATATACAAGCTGCGGAAAACCCAATATAATCCCAGTCGACGAAGCAATCCACGCACACAACGTAATAGCAACGTATCTTTAATGTCTTTTAAACAAATTTCCTTTATTTGAGAACTATCAACCCCTGAAATAATATAATTCAAAGGCTGATAATCAGCATGTATAATATAAGTCATATATTCTTAAAACGATTTACTTCAGATAAGTTTCGATAATGTGTCCGTAGAAAGTCTTTTTCCCTTCCGGAGTTTTGAGAGATAACGGTATCTTATAGGTTAATTTATGAAAATCATAATTAGAACAAAATTCAGTCCACCGTTCTTCCGTGTATTCTTGATTTAAACACTTACCAAGAGGTCCCATAACTGTTATCGGTACTTCTTCAATCATTTGATGTATAGCTGGCACATTGGCACGAGCTATGGCGAATGTATAATCAATCAATAAATATTCTATCAGTTTATTATGGTTCTGCCAATATTTTAAGAACATATCTGAAATAAATGCCGGCAATAGATTTCCTTTACCACATGCCAGAAAAAATCCGGTCCATCCTCCTCTTGAAATATTATAATAAATAGGTAAATGATGGCAACTCCAAAATATCCTAGAGGGCTTGATAAAATCACCGATATTCTTGCAAGGAAGCAACACTGTGCTATCCATCCAGATTCCGCCATGAGCCTTCAACAATAACATACGCAATATATCGGACAAATGAGTCAAAGTTATGTTACCCGCTTTCCATTTCTGCAAAATACAATCCGGCAAAGTGACATATTCATGATAATTATCCCCTGTTATCAATATAACCGGATGGTTGCCAGCATGCATTAAAATAGAATTATAACAGGCTTTCACAATATCCGGCATAGAATCCCTGCCTTGCCACCAACAAACCCAAATAGGAGACACATCTGTAATCTGTTCACTGTTTTCTAATGAAAAATGTTTATAGTTAGCAATGACTTCCTTACCGCCGGAAAACAACAGATGACGTACAATAACATATTGCTTACAAGAAACAATAAATCTTTCTATGCGTTTGAAAAAACGTTTAGTCTTAGATTGTTGCATCGGGAAATGGCTCATTTCTTCAAGTTATAATTTCATATATTTAGGCTTACGTAGTTTCAATACATACGGAAGCAATTTAATAAACCGCAATAAACTGTTCTTCAAAGACAACAAGGGACGTTTACCTCTCCAAGGCGTCATATCCAAATAAGTATAGTATTCTCTTCGTAAAGGATGCATACTATCATAGTTCCAGGGTTTCTTATTAGTATAGTGTAATATAACCGGACTTTCCAAATCTTGCTTTAACGTCGGCCAATGCTCAATCTTTTTTTCCATACCATACCGGTAGAAAGCATCTTGCATATTCCACTTTAGAGACACAAATAACTTATGTTCATGCAACAGGGCGTTCAAAAGGTCTTGGTCATTGTAACGGATTCTTTCGGGATAAGCCAAGAAATACTTAACGCATTGTTCATCTACTTTATGTTCTCTCCAATACTTCAGATTAATCAATAACACACCTGCATTGAAATAAGAATATTTAGAATCGTATTTCAAAGTTTCATAACGCTCCATATCATCGTATCCGATATCTTCTACGCATCCCACTGCATAATCCGTAAGATCTGTATTCCAAAACTCCGATATGTCTCCTAAAATAACAATATCACAATCCAGATACAACACTTTATCTACCGTTGCAGGTAAAATAGCGGAAAACATGCAACGATAATAAGTAGCCATAGAAATACGTTTACCAAACTTCCTGATAGAGAAATTTGCCAATAACTCCGGCGAAGGGAAGTAAAAGCAAACCTCATTACCATAAGAAGCAGCTAAAGACTTCAATATATTCTGATCTTTTTCCGGTAAACCCGGAGCAACAATATGCACACAAATATCAGCCGTTTTATTGTTCTCAAATAAAGAGACCAATGTAACAGCGCAATGTTGCGTAAAGTTAGCATCAATGTTGCAAGCTATATGAATCATAAGAAGATTTGATTAATTATTATTTTGACCTGTCATCTGAAAATATTTATCCATCACAAGCAATGAAATCAACCGCTCCCGTTCAGCATCAAAAAATTGAGCGACATATTCATGAGCATGCTTAACAATCTGTTCCGCTTCTACCGGATGATTGATATAATAAGTTAGTTTTTCTTCTAAGTCGGAAAGATCATCTTTAATCTCTATGTAATGATAGTCAGGAATAAGTTTTCCTTCCATAAACCAAGTCTCACAGGTAGGACGTGTCATTACAGCAATAGAATTAGAAGACATTACCCATTTCAGATTAGAAGCAACATCATTCCCTTCAAGCGCCATAATAAATTTATAATCAAGATGTTCTCGAATAGTTTTCTTGGGAGTCATCCAAACTTCAGGATAACCTTCATTCCTACCTACCACGCCGCAATCACAAATAGAAGAACCAAAATATTTTTGAAGAAATTTCTCACGAATACGACTAAGGCGAATTTTACCACGAAAAACAGCCTGATCGCGTTTTTGTGAGAAAGGAACAGGATCATTCAGAAAAATAAAATGACGTAGCTTATCCAATTTAAGTATGACTGAATACGCATTATCTTCTTTCAGTAATCTACTTTTTACAATCGAGGGAAATTCCGGAGTAAAATATACATCCCCGGGAATATAGGCAATACGCAAACTTCGACTAAACCAGCGTACAGCATATTGCAAATCAAAATAATACGCTTTATGGAAAGTAGATGGACGAAAATTCTTTATCTCATCCAAATATACATAGTAACTATGTTTATGCTCATGCAATATTTTATCAGGCAATTCTACCGGATACTGCATTTTATTATAATAGTTCACTCGTTCGTAGATATAATCTCTATCCGGTCGAGTCTCTACTTGTTTCAAATACTCTTTTCTACGTATACGATAAAAGCCATTAGGCACACACATCTGCAGATATCCTTTTAAAAAAAAGAGTATTTTGGGCGGCTTTCCACTGCGAAGTTTATATAAGAGGCTATCGCTCATTTAGAAATAGTATATATTAAATATTCATTGAATAGACACAAAGATAGAAGTTATTTCTTATCTAAAAAATTGTTATACGTTTTTTCTCACATCTTACCCAAGCGTTCATGTATCCCGTCGTAATACGCTTTCCATAATTTAGGAATATCACCCCACTGATAGGCATCGGAAAACGGACAGGTTACAAAAGCTGTTAAGATATAACCTATTACTCCATTAAAACCGCGAAGATATTTTACCGCCCAATTACGACCATAATGATGATTCAAATAAGTAGAATTACGTATCTGGTAAAAACGTTTCCACTTTTTCTTTTTGTTCCGCTCACTCCAACTATCATTTGAAAAAAACTTTTCTTTATCCATTAATGCTGTGGGAACATACAATATCTTATAACCGGACTGCACTGTACGAAGACAATAGTCCGTATCATCACAAAAGATAAACAGTTCTTTATTAGGGTAACCTATCTTCTCAATGACCTCACGCTTTATGAATGGTCCTTCAAAGGCTGCCCCTTGTATCTCGACAGGCTCAGTTACCGTTTGCCTTGATAATTTTCCGGTATACATGGAAGCAAAAGGATTTGTCAAATTATATCCTTGAAACTCATGTGTAAAGAGCTTACCTTCCTGTAAACGACGCGGTGCAAGTATCCCTATATTCTTCTGATCGGCATGCAGTAACAACTGTTCTAAACAATCAGCACGTGGAAAAACATCGTCATCCATACACCAAATCCAATCCGCACCTGCCTGATACGCATATTGTATCCCGGTATAAAATCCGCCTGAACCTCCCACATTGGTTTGATTGATAACAGTCAGTTCCGGTTGCGTCTTCAACCACTCGGCAGTAGCATCGGTACTTCCATTATTGACAACTACGATTGAAGTAACCGGTTTATTCTGCCGTAGGCAGTGAACAGTCCGCTTCAACAGTTCTATTCGATTATAGGTGACTACTACAGCTATAATATTCATGGCTATTTTAATAAAGATTATTTATCTTTCCCGGTTGAGTACTTCTATAGGAAACCATCAACTCAAAACACTTTTCCGCATCAAATCCACGAACCTTTGCATACTCTTCCGCCATCCAACGATGCATCTGCGGAGTAGCCGGTAAACGTTCAAAGTTCTTACAACCGGCTTTCATGCCGATAGTCCCGATAAACATACGATTCAAATCCACAATCTCCAGTTTAATTCCCCCCGGTACTTTCTGAAACAGAATATTTTCGCGCCCATAATCTTTATGAGCATATCCATGTTCATGGAGGATAGCAGTTACCCGCCCTATCTCACGCAAAACCTCCTCTTCATATTCAAACTTTTGTTTGAATAAGTCATTATAAACATAAGGACATGTTGACAAACAGCTCACATAGTAACTTCTATCAAACAAGAGGCCACTGCGAACGTTAAGATATCCTACCGGCCGGGGAGTCCCCACTCCTATCTTCAGGTACATGTCGGCATGATCATAAGAACGCTTTGCTTTAGAAGGGCGGAAAATACCATACACAAAACGATTGATAAAGTTAGGACGATGAAAAGACTTGACAACATATTCTCGACCATTATACTTCATCTTTCTTAATTCATTACGCCCTTTATGAATAACAACACCTTCATTTCTTTCAAAACGTTCTGGTAAAGACAAGATAAAATCTCTTAACTCTTCAAAATCCTGATGAATAACTAAAGTACGAGGATGAAGTATATCGTTTTTCCGGTTCATTTCAGATTCCATAAATATATCAAATTTTATCTAATCCTCTCGTATACTTCAACCAATAGTATTTCAACGGATTTTTATATTTCAACTGTTTCCACGGACGGCTACCATGCGGTTGGTGTAACACCGGCAATGTAGTAAACAGATAATTCTTAAACCCTTCTTTCAAAGATTGATGCGAGATGGTCACATCATGCCAGTTCTTTTCAGGATTTAATTGATGAAAATCGAAAGCTTTCAGAAAATTCAAAGTCAGCAGAGAGCAACAAAAACTACAATGTTTCTTCTCGGGAAAAACCTGGTTCTCCTTACCTTTCGCGAAAAGATAAGGGTAATTGATTTCTCCTTTTTCATCTACTGTGACGGCGGCGGCGATACCACAGTCTATTCGCTCCGTCGCTCCGTCAAATAAAGCTTGCAATGTGTTCTTCTTTACCAAAACATCCGACTCGACAATAATCAAACCTGCCTCCGCTTCAATGGCACGTTGTTGAGCCATTTGCAGAACCAACAAATAGTTCGGTGATGGATGATCCGTAATTTCTGCAAGATTTACCAACTCAAAGCCCAGTTTTTCAGACGCTTCTTTCAACCTAGCCGTGTTTTCTTCCGTACTGAAATCATTGTAGACGGTATAAGTAAACGGCGTTTGAAAACCGGATGCCATAATGGCTTCCACGGTTTGCAGCGTCAATTCAATAGAATCCTTTACGGGAGTAATGATATGAATACACTTCATTGGATATATAATTAGTCTTTATTCAACAAGCTATAAGATTCCCACAAGTTGACAAAACTATACAATATTTTGCATACAGCCAAACAGTTCCCTGCATTTATTCCTTATCCGCTTTCCGCTTAACCGTATGCTTTACTTTCAATACAGCAAGATTTAATTCGATAGTTGTTTCCGAATCCGTCGCTTGAAGATTATTATCCAATAAATCGGAAAACAAATCACCGCTTTTCTCCAATAAGGATTTCTGCTATTCCTCAGAAGCATCTGGTAAGCTGTTTATTGTACGGGAAAGTTCACGTAATTTGGCAAAAGTCTCAATTATCATAAACGTTGCATTATGGCACGGAAACTTTTCAAGATGGCAGCAAGCATATAAAGGCCTCTTTCTGCAAAATTTAGCAAGCGCATTCATCAGTATATAAATTTATGATTTAAACAATTGGTCAAAGGTATGCATTATTACATCAGGAACATCTGTTCTCACGAATTATTTCTAACTTTGCCTGCAATAAACAAAAGCGTTATGAAAGTAATTGTCGATAATAAAATACCTTTTATAAAGGAAGCCATCGAAAAGATAGCCGATGAAGTGGTCTATGCGCCGGGAAAAGACCTCACCCCCTCTCTGGTGAAAGATGCGGATGCACTCATCATCCGCACACGCACTCATTGCAACCGAGGATTATTGGAGGGCAGTAAAGTAAAGTTTATTGCCACGGCAACCATCGGCTTCGACCACATCGATACGGAATACTGCCGTGAAGCCGGTATTACATGGACGAATGCCCCCGGCTGCAATTCCGCTTCCGTAGCCCAATACCTACATTCATCTTTAATTTTACTGCAAGAATCGAAAGGTATTAATTTATCGGAAGCTACTATTGGCATCATCGGAGTAGGGAATGTAGGTAGTAAAGTTGCAAAAGTGGCACAAGAATTGGGAATGCGTGTTTTACTGAACGACCTTCCTCGTGAAGACAAAGAGGGGAAACAGAACTTTTCATCCCTGCAAACACTTGCAAAAGAATGTAACGTACTCACTTTCCACGTACCTTTATATAAAGAAGGTAAATACAGAACCTACCATCTGGCCGACACAGCCTTTTTCCAATCATTAAAGCAAAAACCCGTCATCATTAACACCTCACGCGGAGAAGTAATCGAAACCGATGCACTGCTGAACGCTTTGGAAACAAAACTGATTTCAGATGCTATCATCGATGTTTGGGAAAATGAACCGACTATAAACCTCACCCTATTAAAGAAGGTATTCCTCGGTACACCGCACATCGCCGGTTATTCGGCAGACGGTAAAGCCAATGCAACCCGTATGTCGCTGGATGCTCTATGCCGGTATTTCAATATACAGGCGGACTATCAGATTATTCCTCCTGCCCCAAGCCAACCGCAAATTACAGTAGAAACCTTGTCAGATGCCTATTTGCAAATATACGATCCCCGACAAGATAGTAATGCACTCAAAACACATCCGGAATTATTTGAAAAGTTACGGGGGGACTACCCTCTAAGAAGAGAAAAAAAAGCATACACAATTCTGAACCATTCGGAATAATATGTCGCTTCTCTTAGAAATCGTATTCCGAAAGGCTATCAGCGCACTTCCGACAACAAACTGTCGATAACCTTCGGATAATACTCATACTCCAGCGCATGTACTTTCTTTGCTACATCCCCTGCTGTATCCTCCGCCACAACAGGACATTTGTACTGTACTATAATTTCGCCTTCATCGAAATGTTCATTTAAATAATGTATGGTAATACCGGTTTCTGTTTCACCGGCAGCCACTACTGCTTCATGCACCCGATCACCATACATCCCCTTACCGCCAAACTTAGGCAATAAGGAAGGATGAATATTTATAATTTTATTAGGATAAGCATGCAAGATACAGTCCGGCACACGTGCAAGGAAACCGGCAAGGACGATAAAGTCGATTCCTCTATTTTCCAACAAAGACAATACAGCTGTCCCGTCCATCCATTCGGCCTTGCCCATACAGGCGAACGGAACATTCAGACTACGTGCACGTTCCAAAACAAAGGCACTCTCTCTATTAGTCAAAACCAGCTCTACGTTCACCAATTCGCTATTTTGGAAATAACGGATGATATTCTCTGCATTTGTCCCGTTACCGGAAGCAAAAATAGCAATGTTTCTACTCATAAACCCTCCAATCCCTGCACAAAACCGTGAAAAATGTGCAAAAATGTGCATTTAATTCATCAAATATTTGCGAGGAATGATAAATATT
>ULYD01050196.1_pt1 | contig 43595 bp, 32 predicted proteins | sample 1961831 | NCBI WGS metagenome assembly ULYD01 (sample SAMEA4835854, study PRJEB28245) | human gut metagenome | biome: gut microbiome; material: fecal sample | place: Denmark | collected 2008 | reverse complement strand
TGACGCTGAAAAAGCAGATGGAAGCCGCCGCACCGCTTGCCCCTGACGGTACGCTCCGGGTAGATGCTTCCGTACCGGAACGCGCCGAATATGAGCAGCAGATTGAGACGCTGCAAGACGGCAAGCGCACGTTGTATGAACGCTATCTCATGGGCGAGATCGACCTGAATACCTACAAGGCAGAAAAGGCCGCGTGTGACGAGCTGCTGCTGAAAACGAAAAACGCCTATGCCGCAGTATTGGCACAGGCGAAGAAAAAGCAGGACGAACAGGCACGGCAGGACAGCCGCAAGGAAGCGTCCAAGGCGATTTTCGATGCGGACACGCTGACCACCGAGCTGGCCGAGCTGCTGATCGACCGGGTACTGGTGTACCCCGATAAGCGCATTGAGATCGCATACAAAATCCAAGACATTTTCGCTTGAGGTGGCAGATATGAAAATCGCTCTCTATTGCAGAGTGGACGGACAGGGCTTCGGCTTTGTCCTCCCCGATGAAGCTGACAAGCTCCGCGAGTTTTTCACGGATGATTGGGATAAAGTCGTGTTGGCAAGGTAAAAATTGCAAAAATATGTCGCATTTTAATTTTTTGTGCTATAATAAAAATATAGATTTGTCAAGCCTTAACTGGCGGATTTCGTTCAAATTCACAGTTTTAGCATTTCCAAATGCAGCAAAACACTCTCAAGCAATGAAATAAGGAGGCGGTTATAGATGCCTAATCATCAGGCTTCCGAACAGATGCTGGGATATTTGTATCAGGTGCGCTATGCGTTGGCTTTGTTGTTAGAAAATGACAACTCTGACTGCCAGATAAGTATAGAGAAGTTTGATGATGTCGCTTTCAGCAAAGATGATATACCGATACAGCTTATCCAGCTAAAGCATCATATTCAGCACCAAGGCAACCTCGCAGATGCGAGCACAGATATGTGGAGAACCATAAAAGTATGGCTAGATGCTATCTCTGAAACTCCAGATATATTAGATGGAACGAACTTCTTGATAATTACCACGGCTACTGCTCCAATTGACTCAGCCGCTTTTTTGCTTAAGAAGGATAGCAATCGTAATCCGGATACTGCGTATCAAAAGCTAAAAACTGTGTGTTTTAGCTCAGTGAATCAAGCTCATCAAAGGTATTATGATGCTTTTAGGGAAGCCGGTGAAGATACGGTCAAGCAGTTAATCAGGCAAATATATATTATTGACTGTGCCAGCAATATAATTGATGTTGAAAAGGACATTCTAAAGCACATTCGGTACAGTTGTATCCCAAAGCACCAGAAGATGATATACGAGCGTCTTGAAGGCTGGTGGTTTAAAAAGGCAATTGATGCACTATGCTGTGATACGCCAGTTTTCGTGAATCAAAACCAAGTACGATCTTTCATTGTATCCGTAAGTCAGGAGTATGCGGACGATAATTTGCCCATAGATATTTTGGATATTGACGATTTGCAAGAAAGTAATTTCAGTGCTAACGAAAAGATTTTTCACGAACAATTGAAGCTCATTTGCCTTGGTAATCATCGTATGCAACTTGCTTTGCGCGATTATTATCGAGCGTTTAGGCAGAGAGCAAGTTGGGTGCGAAATGATCTTCTTTATGTCAATGAGCTAGGGCAGTATGAACAACGATTAATTGACGAATGGGAACACGCATTTGCTGCAATGGAAGAGACTCTTTCAGAAACAAACAACGCTACAGAAGAAGAAAAGGCAAAAGAAGGCCGCCAACTCTTTTCTGATATAGAAAAAAGAGATATTCGTATTCGGCCAAAATGCCAAGAGGCTTTCATAATGCGTGGAAGCTATCATATCCTAGCAAATCAGTTGAAGATTGGCTGGCATGTTGACTTTTTTGACCGTCTCAAACAGTTACTTAATACATAGGAGGCGATATAGTTGTGAATAGCTGGAATAAGCGTACACGCGAAGTCGCTTACCTACTTAACCCTGCTTTTTGCGGAAGAATGCTATATTCAGCAATAAATGCCTATAGCATCAAGACGAAAAGAGCTTTCCCGTTTCCATTAGTCTACTTAGTTCTCCCGTTAGTGTTGCATAAGGAAACAAGAGCGAATATAAACAGCCGAACGCAATTACACCTATGGGTTCAACAGCATCCTCAGTTATTGATAGATTTTCCGCAACGAACAACTGAACTAATTCCAATTACAAACGAGGCTGTTGAGCTACTCCTTCAAACAGGGAAACTTGTTCTAACTCCAAATGCAGAATTGGAGGTATCGCCGACTTCGCGCAGTTTGAGTAAAACCAAATATGTTGATTCTGAAATAGCAGAGTGCCTTTTGAAATGTGAACATATTGCCAGATGGTTTGCAACCGCTGGAAAAGTTGAAAACATATATATAGCGTTGGGGGTGAGACCATGATGCAAATACGAGAACTTGTGCTCTATGGATACAATGGAAAAGTGCGGCATCTGCCCTTCGCGTTGGGTAAAGTAAACATTATTACCGGACGATCAAAGTCTGGAAAGTCTGCAATAGGAGATATTATTGACTATTGCATGGGTGGGGACTCCTGCAATATTGCAGATGGAATAGTTCGCGATAATGTAGCATGGTACGGCTTGCTCCTTCAGTTCGATAATGAGCGGATTTTTGTAGCGCGCAAAAATCCTGACAAAGGTCAACAGACAACTTCCACTTCCTATATCGAAATTGGTGAAGAAATTGAGGTTCCAGAATCGTGTGATTTTATCTCTAATACAAATTCGTCTGGGATTGAAAAAACATTAACCCAACGAATTGGGATTTCAGAGAACCTGAACACGCCGCCAGAAGGGCAAAGCAGATTGCCGCTTGCCGCAAATATTCGCCATGCCTTGTATTATTGTTTTCAGGGTCAAGACGAAATTGCCGCAAAGAATTTTTTGTTTCACCGTCAATCCGATGACTTTGTGACGCAAGCAATTAAGGATACCATCCCATACTTCTTAGGTGCAATCAATGAAGAAGCACTGGCATTAGAAAATGAGCGAGCTGTGCTCAAACGCAGGTTAACTATCGAACGTCGCCGACTTGAGGAAAATCGCCACTTAATGGGCGGCGGTTTTGAGCGGGCGGTAAAGTTGATTGGAGAGGCCAGACAGGTTGGGCTAATCGATTCATCAACACAAGTCGATTATCAAAATTATCAAGAGGTTTTTTCGCTACTTCAGGATACTTTGAACTGGTCTCCCCAAATGGTGAGTTCCGGAAGTGGAATGGATCGATTAACTTTTTTACAAAGTAAACTTCAAGAAGCTCGAAATGAATACGATGAAATCGGAGTAAGCCTCGACAATGCTCGTAAATTTGTTGGAGAAGCTTCTGGGTATTCAAGTGAAGCTCAACATCAGAAAGTGCGTCTTGAATCTATAGGCCTTTTTGAGCATATTGATTTTGATCCAGGGAAATGCCCTCTCTGCTCAGGAACACTTGAAAATCCTCTACCTAGCGTAGAAATGATACGTACCTCTATTGTTAATCTGGACAAGTCAATTGCAAATGTTACCCGTGAACAGCCGAAACTACGGGCGTTCATTTCAACCTTAGAGCAGGAACGGCAAAAAAAGCAAGAGGAAATCAGGGCACTAGAAGCAGAGATTGATGGAATCTACCAACAGGAGGACGAAAGAGCACGGCTGAGAGATATAAACGCCAGAAAAGGTAAAGTCATTGGCCGAATAAGTCTCTGGGTCGAAAGCGTACAGAATGATACGGAATCTGAACAGCAGGAACAAGTTATCCGAGAAATAGAAAAACGCGTACAAGAGATTGACTCGATTCTTGATACAGACTCTGTGGATGAACGCAAACAATCCGCACTTTCTAGAATACAGGAAGATATGACAAAATGGGCAAAGGAATTGCAACTTGAGCATTGCGATAATCCTTACAGACTTGATTTAAATAAGGTTACCGTTATTGTAGATAAACCTGAACGTCCCGTTCCTCTCAAGCAGTTGGGAAGCGGGTCTAACTGGGTAGGGGTTCACCTTATTGCCTATTTTGCATTGCAGCACTATTTTATCGGTGCAAAGCGTCCGGTCCCAAGATTCATGTTCCTCGATCAGCCCTCTCAGGTCTACTTTCCATCTGAGTTTGACGAGAAGAAAACCGATTGGAATGAAGTCAACAAAATATATCAGTTTGTTATTGACCGGACAACTGAACTTCAAGGACAGTTGCAGGTCATCATTGTGGATCATGCAGACCTGAAAAAGGATTCTTTCAGGGAGTTTATTCGTGAAAATTGGTGGCCAGACGATAAAAATCTAGTACCGATTGATTGGTATAAGTCAGAGTAAAAACAGAAATCCCAGACTATCAGAATCTATTGATAGCTTGGGATTTCTGCTTTTGCAAAGATTTATTTTTTGTCGTGTGCTTGACATACGGGTGCCGCAGGTCGTGGATTCGTATCCGCTTTACTCCGGCTGCCTTGGCTCCCCTGTCCATCTCGTGGTGCAGGTAGCTCTTGGTCACCTCAAAGATCCGCTGGTCCGGCTGGACTTTATAGAGGGATTTCAGATAGTCTCTGATCTCGTCCGTCAGAAACTGTGGCATCTGGATGACACGGACGCTCTTGGGTGTTTTCGGGTCGGTGATCACATCCCGGCCTTTCAGCCTTTGATAGGATTTGGTGATGGAGAGCAGCCCCTTGTCCAAGTCGAAGTCTGCCGGGGTCAGAGCCAGCAGCTCGCCCTCCCGGATGCCACACCAGTAGAGGACCTCAAAAGCGTAATAGGATTGCGGCTTGTCCATCATGACTTCTGCGAATTTGAGGTACTCTTCCTTTGTCCAGAAAAGCATTTCCTTGTGCTTTTCTGACCCCATGCACCCGGCTGTAGCTGCTGCGTTTGATTTCAGCCCGTAGAACCGGACGGCGTGATTCAGAATGGCACTGAGTTGTCCATGCAGCGTCTTGAGGTAGGTCGGCGAGTAGGCCTTGCCGTTTTTGTCCCGGTAGTTCAGCATCTCGTTCTGCCATGCGATTACATCCCGCGGCTTGATCTCGCTGAGCCGCTTTTCTTTGAAATACGGTAAGATTTTCGTTCGGATGATGTGCTCTTTGGTAGACCAGGTGTTTTCCCGGAGTCGCTTTTTCTTGTCCGTGATATAAATTTCCACGAAGGCTTCAAAGGTCATGGTCAGGTCTGCCGCCTGCTGAAGAAGGAACTCCCGCTCCCACGCCAGAGCGTCCTTCTTGGTGGCAAACCCCCGTTTCAGCTTCTTCTGCTTCACACCTTGCCAGTTTTCGAAGTAAAAGGAAACGTACCATGTGCCCTGTTTGCTGTCCTTGTAGGCTGGCATCTTATCACTCCTCCCCTGCCCCGTAGATCTTCTCCTGATAATACCTCCTGCTCACCCGGCCTCCTACGGTCGTGTAGCCTTTGGCCTTCAGTTCCTCGTTCCATTTGGCGATCATCTTGTACGCCAGACCCTGGGAGATGTCCAGTTCCTTTGCCAGCTCGTCTGCCTTGATAAAAATGCTGTTTGCCATTTTTTGTCCTTTCCTTGTTGGTTTCGTTTCGGTGCCGCTTCATCCTCGCTGACTTCCGGCAGGCATATCCCCTTTGCGGTGCTGTGCCGTCCCCTTGTGGAGCGCTCGCTTCCTTTCGGAAGGTCTTGGCGGTTTGGGTCAGTTTGGCGGTCATTCAATTTTACTAAGCATTTTTGCTTATCTTTTGGCGTCCTCATTATACTAAACACATTCCGTTAAGTCAAGGGTTTTTGGGGTAAAATCTTAAACTTTTTTGTTTATTTTCTATTGCACCTCCTGTTTTTCTGTGCTATACTGGGTTCAACAAATATGTTTAAGTCAGGAGGTAATCGCATGGCAGTCGGTGACCGCATCAAACGTGCCCGCAACCTCCGAGGTATGACCCAGAAAGAACTGGGCATTGCCATCGGGTTTGAGGAGAAAAGCGCAGACATCCGTATCGCACAATACGAAAGCAACACCCGCACACCCAAGGAAGAGCTGCTCCGCAAGATTGCGGAGGTACTGGACGTGAACTATCGGTCTCTCTATGAGCCGACCCTGTACGCCGCAGAGGATGTGATGTACACCCTGTTCGAGCTGGACGAGCACTATCCCGGCACCCGGCTCTATGAGGTCACAGACACCACCGACCCGGATCTCCCGGAAAAACACATGGCAGTCAGCTTCCGCTATCGCCTGCTGGACGATTTCCTGAAGGAGTGGCAGCTCCGCAAGAAGCAGCTCCGGGAGGGCGAGATCACCAAGGAAGAGTATCTGGAATGGAAGCTCAACTGGCCACAGACTGCCGACGGCTGCGGCCGGTACGAGCCAAAGAAAAAGTGGCGTAAAGAATAAAAGACACAAAAATGCCCTCTGAAAAACTTACCGTTTCTCAGAGGGCATTCTCATGTCTCTCTTTATGAATAATCGCCTGATAGTATCAAAGCAGTATCACAGAGCCTTTTGACTCTCAAAATATTGCATTGCATCAATACTTTTCAGGGTTTGCAGATTACTCGAGCTCAATGGTTGCCGGCGGCTTACCGGTGCAATCATAGAACACGCGGTTCACATGCTTGACCTCATTGACGATGCGGCTGGTGACAGTGCCCAGAACATCCCAAGGCATATTATAGCTCTCTGCAGTCATGAAGTCGGTGGTGGTCACAGCACGCAGCGCCACAGCGTAATCATAGGTGCGCTCGTCGCCCATGACGCCCACACTGTGCATGTTGGTCAAGGCTGCATAGTACTGGCTGATCTCCTTATCCAGACCCGCCTTTGCGATCTCCTCACGCCAAATCGCGTCGGCATCCTGCACGATTGCCACCTTCTCAGGGGTCACTTCACCGATGATGCGGATGCCAAGGCCCGGGCCGGGGAACGGCTGACGGCTGACCAGATATTCGGGCAGACCCAGCTCACGGCCGGCCTGACGCACCTCGTCTTTGAACAGGTTGCGCAGCGGCTCCACCAACTCCTTGAAGTCCACAGTGTCGGGCAGACCGCCAACGTTGTGGTGGCTCTTGATAACAGTGGACTCACCGCCCAGACCGCTCTCAACGACATCCGGGTAAATGGTACCCTGTGCCAGGAAATCCACCTTGCCGATCTTCTTGGCCTGCTCTTCAAACACACGGATGAACTCTTCGCCGATGATCTTGCGCTTGCGCTCCGGCTCGGTGACACCAGCCAGCTTTGCAAAGTAGCGTTCGCGGGCATCCACACAGATAAAGTTGATATCAAAGCCGTTGGCATTGCCCGGGCCGAATACAGAGCAGACCTCTTCCTTCTCGTTCTTACGCAGCAGACCGTGATCCACGAACACGCAGGTCAGCTGCTTGCCGATGGCCTTAGCCAGCATAGCTGCCAGAACGGAGGAATCCACGCCGCCGGACAAGGCGCACAACACCTTGCCATCGCCGATGCGCTCACGCAGGGCCTTGACGTTGTTCTCCACAAAGGAGTCCATCTTCCAGTCGCCGGTGCAGCCGCAGACGTTGTACACGAAGTTGCGCAGCATCTTCTTGCCTTCCGCAGTGTGCAGCACTTCCGGATGGAACTGGACCGCGTACAGGCCCTTCTCGGCGTTCTCTGCCGCAGCTACCGGGCAGTTGACCGTGTGAGCAGTGATCTTAAAGCCGGGCGCTGCCTGCTCAATATAGTCGTTGTGGCTCATCCAGCAAATGGTGGAGGGCTGCACATCGGTGAACATCTTGCTGTTCGTGTCCACGAACACCTCAGTCTTGCCGTACTCGCGCTCCGGTGCGCGGCAGACATGGCCGCCCAGCAGATGCATCATCAGCTGGCTGCCGTAGCAGATGCCCAGCACAGGCACACCCCAGTTGAAGATCTCAGGGTCGATCGTGGGGGAATCCTCCAGATAAACGCTGTTGGGGCCACCGGTAAAGATGATACCCTTGGGGTTCTTTGCCTTGATAACCGACAGATCGGTTTTATAGGAATAGATTTCACAGTAGACATTGTTCTCGCGGACGCGGCGCGCGATCAGCTGATTGTACTGGCCGCCAAAGTCCAGCACGATGACAGTTTCATGCTGCATGAAGTTCTCTCCTCCCTTATCCATTCAATGTGTTTCTACAGATAAAATCAGTATAGCACATCTGCCAAATAAAAGCGACATCATTTGTGAATTTTCCTGTTTTTATTTTTCACGTATGGGATGCCGCAGAACTGTTTTCAGTGTTCCCGGTGCAGCGCGGCGAGGATCACTCAGATAAATTTCGTGGTGGAAGCGTGTCTCTGAAAAATCCGGCATACACCCCTGCCCTTACGGACAGAAAATCTAAAACAAAAAGAGACCTTCCCACTCTCCGGAATGGGAAGGTCTCTCGTAAGTTTAACCTTTAGCCTTAGGAAAGGCGCGAAGGGTCAAAATCACTCAATGATCTTGCCAACAACGCCAGAACCAACGGTACGGCCACCCTCACGGATAGCGAAACGCAGGCCCTCTTCCATAGCAACAGGGGTCAGCAACTCAACGTGCATCATGACGTTATCGCCGGGCATGCACATCTCAGTGCCTTCGGGCAGAGTGATGATACCGGTCACGTCGGTGGTGCGGAAGTAGAACTGAGGACGATAGTTGGAGAAGAACGGGGTGTGACGGCCGCCTTCGTCCTTGGTCAGAACGTACACCTGAGACTCGAAGGTCTTGTGGGGGTGCACGGAACCGGGCTTAGCCAGAACCTGACCACGCTCGATCTGAGTACGATCAACACCACGCAGCAGAGCGCCGATGTTATCGCCAGCCTCAGCGAAGTCCAGAGACTTACGGAACATCTCCAGACCGGTGATGGTGGTGCTCAGACGATCGGGCTTGATGCCGACGATCTCCATAGCATCGCCAACCTTAGCAATACCACGCTCAACACGACCGGTTGCAACAGTACCACGGCCAGAAATGGTCATGACATCCTCGATGGGCATCAGGAAGGGCTTGTCTTCCTCACGATCGGGGTTGGGGATATAGGTGTCAACAGCGTCCATCAGCTCCTTGATGCAAGCATACTCGGGAGCATTGGGATCAGTGGAGGTAGACTCCAGAGCCTTCAGAGCGGAACCACGAATGATCGGGGTGTCGTCGCCGGGGAAGTCGTACTCGGTCAGCAGCTCACGGATCTCCATCTCGACCAGATCCAGCAGCTCTTCGTCGTCGACCATATCGCACTTGTTCATGAACACAACGATATAGGGCACGCCGACCTGACGAGCCAGCAGGATGTGCTCACGGGTCTGGGGCATGGGACCATCGGTAGCAGCAACGACCAGAATAGCGCCGTCCATCTGAGCAGCACCAGTGATCATGTTCTTAACGTAGTCAGCATGGCCCGGGCAGTCAACGTGAGCATAGTGACGAGCGTCGGTCTGATACTCAACGTGAGCGGAGTTGATCGTGATACCACGAGCACGCTCCTCAGGAGCCTTATCGATGTTGGCATAATCCATGAAGTCTGCGTCGCCCTTCAGAGCCAGGTACTTGGTGATAGCGGCGGTCAGAGTGGTCTTGCCGTGGTCAACGTGACCGATGGTGCCGATGTTCACATGCGGCTTAGAACGGTCGAACTTTGCCTTTTCAGCCATTGGAATATCCTCCCTTAATTTAGGTTTTGATATTTGGTTACAACAACCCTGCAAGATGCAGACATTGCATTGCAAGGCTATTCTACTAAATTTGCCCTGTAAAATCAAGTGCTTTTACAGGAAATTTTGCCGAGGTTACACTACCCCGGCAAAATCTTTATCCATTTTTCAGGAATCAGCCCTTGGTGCGGCCAGCGATGATCTGGTCAGCAATGTTCTTGGGCACCGGCTCGTAGTGAGACGGCTCCATGACATACTGGCCACGGCCCTGAGTCTTGGAACGCAGGTCGGTAGCGTAGCCGAACATCTGAGCCAGAGGCACAAATGCATTGACGCGCTGAGTACCAGCCATAGCTTCCATGCCCTGGATCTGACCACGGCGTGCATTCAGGTCGCCGATAACATCGCCCAGATACTCATCGGGAACGATAACTGCAACCTTCATGATAGGCTCAGTGATGATAGGATCAGCCTTGCGCATAGCATCCTTGAATGCCATAGAACCAGCAATGGAGAAGGCCATTTCAGAGGAGTCGACCTCATGATAAGAACCATCCCACAGGGTAACCTTGACATCAACGACAGGATAGCCAGCCAGAACACCGGACTTCATAGCACCCTGGATACCGTTGTCGATAGCCGGGATGTATTCCTTCGGGATGGCACCGCCAACGATGGCGTTGACGAACTCGTAACCCTTGCCGGGCTCGTTGGGCTCGATCTTGATCTTAACATGACCGTACTGGCCCTTACCACCGGACTGACGTGCGTACTTGGTCTCCTGGTTGGCCTCTTTGCGGATGGTCTCACGGTAAGCAACCTGAGGTGCACCCACGTTTGCTTCAACCTTGAACTCACGCAGCAGACGGTCAACGATGATCTCCAGGTGCAGCTCGCCCATACCGGCGATGATGGTCTGACCGGTCTCTTCGTCAGTGTAGGTCTTGAAGGTCGGATCCTCTTCGGCCAGCTTTGCCAGCGCGATGCCCATCTTCTCGTTGCCGGCCTTGGTCTTAGGCTCGATGGCAACGCGGATAACAGGCTCGGGGAACTTCATGGACTCCAGAATGATGGGATGATTCTCATCACACAGAGTGTCACCGGTAGTGGTGTTCTTCAGACCGACAACAGCAGCGATATCACCTGCGTAGCAGCAGTCGATATCCTTGCGGTGGTTAGAATGCATCTGCAGGATGCGGCCCATACGCTCCTTGCTGTCCTTCACGGAGTTGTAGACAGTGGTACCTGCCTCAACCTTACCGGAGTAAACACGGAAGTATGCCAGCTTACCAACGAACGGGTCGGTAGCGATCTTGAAGGCCAGAGCTGCGAAGGGAGCGTCGTCAGAAGACGGACGGGTCTCCTCTTCCTCAGTCTCGGGATTCACGCCCTTGATGTCAGGGACATCGGTAGGAGCGGGCATATAGTCAACGATAGCGTCCAGCAGCTTCTGGACACCACGGTTCTTGTAGGAAGAACCGCAGACAACGGGAACCAGCGTGTTAGCGATGGTCTCCTTGCGGATCGCAGCCTTCAGCTCGGCACGGGTGATCTCCTCGCCCTCGAGGTACTTTTCCATGAGCTCTTCGTCGTTCTCAGCAACAGCCTCGATCAGAATGTTGTGGTACTCCTCGGCCTGCTCACGCATATCCTCGGGGATGGGCTCAGTGCGCATGTCGTTGCCCATGTCGTCGTAGTAGACCTCAGCGTTCATATCGACCAGGTCAACGATACCGCGGAAGGTATCTTCCTGACCGATAGGCAGCTGGATTGCCACGCCGTTTGCGTGCAGACGATCGTGCAGCATCTTGATGCAGCGGAAGAAGTCGGCACCCATGGTGTCCATCTTGTTAACGTACACCATACGGGGAACCTTGTACTCGTCAGCCTGACGCCAAACGGTCTCAGACTGCGGCTCAACACCGCCCTTTGCAGCCAGAACGGTCACAGAACCGTCCAGCACGCGCAGGGAACGCTGGACCTCAACAGTGAAGTCCACGTGGCCCGGGGTGTCGATGATGTTGATGCGGTGACGGTTCTTCTTGAATGCAACCGGATCCTTCTGGGTCTCAGAGTGGCTCCAGTAGCAGGTGGTAGCAGCGGAAGTGATGGTGATACCACGCTCCTGCTCCTGAACCATCCAGTCCATGGTAGCGCCGCCATCATGAACTTCGCCGATCTTGTGGTTGATACCGGTGTAGTACAGAATACGCTCGGTAGTAGTAGTTTTACCAGCATCAATGTGGGCCATAATGCCGATATTTCTCGTCATCTGAAGAGAAACTTCTCTGGGTGTAGCCATGAAATTAACCTCCTACAGAACAGATCAATAACGGAAATGAGCGAAAGCTTTGTTAGCCTCTGCCATCTTGTGAGTGTCCTCACGCTTCTTCACGGCGTTACCAGTGTTGTTGGCAGCATCCATGATTTCAGCAGCCAGACGCTGAGCCATGGTCTTCTCACCACGGCTGCGGCTGTAGGCAGTCAGCCAGCGCAGACCCAGGGTCTCGCGGCGAGCCGGGCTGACTTCCAGAGGAACCTGGTAGTTAGCACCGCCAACGCGGCGGGTCTTGCACTCGAGGCTGGGCATGATGTTCTCCATCGCCTTCTCGAAAGTCTCCAGAGGATCGTTGCCGGTCTTCTCCTGAATCATGGAGAAAGCTTCGTAAACGATCTTCTGAGCGACGCCCTTCTTGCCATCCAGCATAACGCTGTTGACCAGACGAGTGACCATCTTGGAATTGTAAATAGGATCAGCTAAGACATCGCGCTTAGCAATGTTACCTCTTCTAGGCATCTTTCTTCCCTCCTTCACAGAATGATATCATCGGTACTCGAAAGTAATAAAACTCCCGTTGTGTCACAAAGAGCTGACCTTTACATAAACTGTTGCCCTCCGCTTTGCAAGCGGACTTGTTATTTATATAATGGAAAGCCGTTTATGGCGGTTGTCCTCAATTACTTCTTTGCAGCACCGGCCTTAGGACGCTTTGCGCCGTACTTGGAGCGGGCCTGATTACGGCCTGCCACACCCTGAGTATCCAGGGTACCACGGATGATGTGGTAACGCACACCGGGCAGGTCCTTAACACGACCGCCACGGATCAGCACGACGGAGTGCTCCTGCAGGTTATGGCCGATACCGGGAATGTAAGAGGTGACCTCGATACCATTCGTGAGGCGGACACGAGCAACCTTACGCAGAGCAGAGTTGGGCTTCTTGGGGGTCATGGTACGAACAGCAGTGCAGACACCACGCTTCTGGGGGCTGTTCAGATCAGAATACTGTTTCTTCTGAGAATTGTAGCTCTTCAGCAGTGCGGGAGCGGTGCTCTTGGTAGCCAGAACCTGACGGCCCTTGCGTACAAGCTGGTTAAAAGTAGGCATTTTGTTTCTCCTTTCTTAATAATGCACATCGGACTTTTTCCGACTTTTTTGCCGCACTATCCCCATGAGGGATGCGCAACAGTTATATAATACTCGCTTTACAGGCGGATGTCAACAGTTTTTGCAAAGTTTTTTGCATTTATTCCAGATTTTTTCTTTCAGCATTTTTTCGACGCAAAACGCACGGTTTTCTCCCCTGTTTCCGCTTTTCCGGGCATATAAAAACCGCCCTGCAGGCGGATGCCCACAGAGCGGTCCATTGTTTTATTTCAGAAGAAGGAGCTTTGCTTACTGTACAGCAGCTGCCAGTTCAGCAGCGACCTCAGCATCGCGCTCAGCCTCACGGTTCTTCAGATCCTCACGGACTTCCGGCAGACCGGTACCTGCGGGGATCAGCTTACCAATGATGACGTTCTCCTTCAGGCCGGCCAGCGGGTCGACCTTGCCCTTGATGGCAGCTTCGGTCAGCACGCGGGTGGTCTCCTGGAAGGATGCAGCGGACAGGAAGGAGTCGTTTGCCAGAGCAGCCTTGGTGATGCCCAGCAGCACCTGCTGGTACTCAACCAGCTTCAGGCCCTCTTCACCAGCGTCGATGCGCTGCTGCAGATCGGCGTTGATGCTCTCCACTTCCAGACGGCTTGCCAGTGCACCGCCGATCAGGTTGGAAGAACCGGAATCAGTCACGCGCACCTTGCGGCACATCTGACGGACGATGACTTCGATATGCTTATCGTTGATCTCAACGCCCTGCAGACGATAGACCTTCTGAACTTCGTTGATCAGGTAGTTCTGGACATCCTCCAGACCCTTGATTGCCAGAATATCCTGCGGATACAGAACACCTTCACGGGTGATGATGTCGCCCTTCTCCACACGGTCACCCGGCATCACGCGGGAATGCTGGGTGAACGGGATGGAGTAGCTCTTTACGACCTCGGCACCGTTCTCGTCCTTGCCGGTCACCTTGATAACGACATTCTTCTTGGTATCGTCCTGAGAAACGACACCGGAGATCTCGCTCATGATGGCCATGCTCTTGGGACGGCGGCTCTCGAACAGCTCTTCAACACGGGGAAGACCCTGCGTGATATCTTCAGCGGATGCGATACCGCCGGTATGGAAGGTACGCATGGTCAGCTGAGTACCAGGCTCGCCGATGGACTCTGCGGCGATAACGCCGACAGACTCGCCCAGACGGACCGGCTCGCCGTTTGCCATATCGGAACCGTAGCAGCGTGCGCAGACACCGGTCTTTGCACGGCAGGTCAGCAGGCTGCGGATCTTCAGCTTGGTAATGCCGGCAGCCTCGATCTCGTTTGCATCGTACAGGTCGATCATCTTGCCTTCCGGCACGATCACCTTGCCGGTGACGGGGTTGACCACATCGCCCACAGCAAAGCGGCCGATCAAGCGCTCGCGGAAGCTCTCGATCTTCTCCTTGCCCTCGTGGATCTCAGACACCCACAGGCCGTCAGTGGTGCCACAGTCGATCTCGCGCACAATGACATCCTGAGAGACATCGACCATGCGGCGGGTCAGGTAACCGGAGTCAGCGGTACGCAGAGCGGTATCGGCCAGACCCTTACGGGCACCACGGGCAGAAACGAAATATTCCAGAATATTCAGACCTTCACGGTAGTTGGCACGAATGGGCATCTCGATGGTGTGGCCAGCGGTGTTTGCCAGCAGGCCGCGCATACCGGCCAGCTGCTTGATCTGGTTCATAGAACCACGAGCACCGGAGTCAGCCATCATATAGATCTCGTTGTCCTTGGGCAGGTTGTCTGCCAGAGCCTTGGAGACCTTATCGGTGGTAGCCTGCCAGATGGCGATGGTCTGGTTGTAACGCTCGTTGTCGGAGATCAGGCCGCGGTTGAACAGCTTGCCGACCTTTGCGATCTGCTGGTCAGCCTCAGCGATCAGTTCCTGCTTCTGCGGCGGGATCACAGCGTCGCACACAGCGACGGAGATCGCAGACAGAGTGGAGTACTTGTAGCCCTGTGCCTTGATGGCATCCAGCATCTTTGCACACTTGCGGGTGCCGTTGCGGGTCATGCAGCGGGAAATGATGTCGGGCAGAGTCTTCTTGGTCACGCGGAAGCTGACCTCGTACTCCAGCCAGTGCTCGGGATCAGTACGGTCGATATAACCCAGATTCTGAGGAACAGGGTTATTGAAGATGATGCGGCCGACGGTGGTTTCCACCAGACCGGTGCGCTCCACGCCGTCAATGGTCATGGTGCGGCGCACCTTGATGGGTGCGTGCAGGGTAACGATGTGCTCTGCATAAGCCATCAGGGCTTCGTTCTCATCGCGGAACACCTTGCCTGCGCCCTCGTCATTTTCACGAACGGTGGTCAGGTAGTAGCTGCCCAGGATCATATCCTGCGTAGGCACGGTAACAGGTGCGCCGTCAGAGGGCTTCAGCAGGTTGCCAGAAGCCAGCATCAGCATCTTGGCCTCACGGCAGGCATCCTCGCCCAGAGGCAGATGGACTGCCATCTGGTCACCGTCGAAGTCGGCGTTGAATGCGGTACATGCCAGCGGGTGCAGCTTGATTGCACGGCCCTCCACCAGCACCGGGTTGAAAGCCTGAATGCCCAGACGGTGCAGGGTAGGTGCACGGTTCAGCAGAACGGGGTGGCCCTTGATCACGGTCTCCAGGCTGTCCCACACTTCGGGCTTAGCGCGCTCCACCATCTTGCGGGCGGACTTGATGTTGTTGGCAATACCCTTCTCCACCAGATCCTTCATGACAAAGGGCTTGAACAGCTCCAGAGCCATTTCCTTGGGCAGACCGCACTGATCCATCTTCAGCTCAGGGCCGACGACGATAACAGAACGACCGGAGTAGTCAACACGCTTGCCCAGCAGGTTCTGACGGAAGCGGCCCTGCTTGCCCTTCAGCATATCGGAAAGGCTCTTCAGTGCGCGGTTGTTGGGGCCGGTGACCGGACGGCCGCGGCGGCCGTTGTCGATCAAGCTGTCCACTGCTTCCTGCAGCATACGCTTCTCGTTGCGCACGATGATGTCGGGAGCGCCCAGCTCCAGCAGACGGCGCAGACGGTTGTTGCGGTTGATCACGCGGCGGTACAGGTCGTTCAGGTCGGAGGTGGCAAAACGGCCGCCGTCCAGCTGGACCATGGGGCGCAGGTCAGGCGGCAGAACAGGCAGCACATCCATGACCATCCATTCAGGACGGTTGCCGGAAATGCGGAATGCCTCAACTACTTCCAAACGCTTGAGGATGCGCACGCGCTTCTGGCCGGAGGACTTTTCCACCTCGGCAGTCAGCTCTTCACTCAGCTGATCCAGATCGATCTCCTTCAGCAGATCCTGAATGGCCTCAGCGCCCATAGCAGCCTCGAACTCATCACCGTAGTGGTCGCGCATCTCACGATACTCGCTCTCGGTGAGCAGCTGCTTCTTTTCCAGACGGGTAGCGCCCGGATCAGTGACGATATAGCTTGCAAAGTACAGCACCTTCTCCAGCAGGCGGGGGCTGATGTCCAGCATCAGGCCGATGCGGCTGGGGATGCCCTTGAAGTACCAGATGTGGCTGACGGGAGCGGCCAGCTCAATGTGGCCCATGCGCTCACGGCGGACCTTAGCCTTGGTCACTTCAACGCCGCAGCGGTCGCAGATCTTGCCCTTGTAGCGGATGCGCTTATACTTACCGCAGTGGCACTCCCAGTCCTTGGTAGGTCCAAAAATGCGCTCACAGTACAAGCCGTCGCGCTCCGGCTTCAGGGTACGGTAGTTGATGGTCTCAGGCTTTTTGACCTCGCCGTAGCTCCAGTTGCGGATCTGCTCCGGGGAGGCAAGGCCGATCTTGATGGAATCGAAAACGTTGTTTTCCATGAAACGAACCCTTTCTTAATCTCTAGTTGTCTCGATGATACAGGCGGCTTTCTTGTTCAGACCACAGGCCCCTCTCCCCTGCCGCAGCACGCGGAACAGGGGGCTTGAGGCTTGTGTTCTTTGTCTGATCAGAAATCTACTTCGTCAGAAGAAGCGGGAGCTTCGGCACCGGAGTTATTGTCCTCCAGCACAGAAGGATCATCGAAACCGGCATCGGCATCCTTAATATTATAATCGTTGAGCAGTTCGCTCTCCTGCACGACGTTCTCAGTGCCGGCAACATCGCGCATATCAAAGCCGGTCTCTTCGTCGTCGAAGTTCTGACGCATGTCGATCTCGTTGCCGTCCTTGTCCTGAACAACAACGTCCAGACCCAGAGACTGCAGTTCCTTCAGCATAACGCGGAAGGACTCGGGGATGCCGGGCTGCGGGATCGGCTCACCCTTAACGATGGCCTCGTAGGTCTTCACACGGCCCTCCACGTCGTCGGACTTGACGGTCAGGATCTCCTGCAGAGTGTAAGCAGCGCCGTAAGCTTCCAGTGCCCAGACTTCCATTTCGCCAAAGCGCTGGCCGCCGAACTGGGCCTTGCCGCCCAGAGGCTGCTGAGTGACCAGAGAGTAGGGGCCGGTAGAACGTGCATGGATCTTATCATCGACCAGGTGATGCAGCTTCAGGTAGTACATATAACCGACGGTAACGCGGTTATCGAACTTTTCGCCGGTGCGGCCATCGTAAACGGTGGTCTTGCCATCGCGGTCCAGCTCGATCTTGGAGAAGTCGATGATGTGTCCCTTCTCACCCATGATCTTGGGGAGCTTCGTGGGATATGCAGGAGCATTCTCGCCATGCCACATCTCGCGGGCGGTATCAAAGGTATCGCCGATGTCGTTCTCACGAGCAGAGTCGAAGACGGGAGTCATGACCTTGATGCCGCATGCCTTGGCAGCGTAGCCCAGGTTGACTTCCAGCACCTGACCGATGTTCATACGGGAAGGCACGCCCAGAGGGTTCAGCACGATGTCCAGCGGGGTGCCGTCGGGCAGGTAGGGCATGTCCTCCTGCGGCAGAATGCGGGAAACGACACCCTTGTTGCCGTGACGGCCTGCCATCTTATCGCCAACGCTGATCTTGCGCTTCTGGGCGATATAGCAGCGGACGACCTCGCGCACGCCGGGCTGCAGCTCGTCGCTGTTCTCCGGGGTGAACACCTTGACATCCACGATGATGCCGTATGCACCATGGGGCACGCGCAGAGAAGTATCACGCACTTCGCGTGCCTTCTCGCCGAAGATGGCGCGCAGCAGGCGCTCTTCAGCGGTCAGCTCGGTCTCGCCCTTCGGGGTGACCTTGCCGACCAGAATGTCGCCGCTCTTGACCTCGGCACCGATGCGGATGATGCCGCGCTCGTCCAGATCCTTCAGTGCATCCTCAGAAACGTTGGGGATATCACGGGTGATCTCTTCGGGTCCCAGCTTGGTGTCGCGGCTCTCGGTCTCGTACTCTTCAATATGAATGGAGGTGTACACGTCCTCGCGCACGATCTTCTCGTTCAGCAGAACGGCATCCTCGTAGTTGTAGCCTTCCCAGGTCATGAAGCCGATCAGAGCGTTCTTACCCAGAGAAATTTCGCCGTTGCGCATTGCAGGGCCGTCGGCCAGCACCTGACCGGCCTTGACGCTCTCGCCGACCTCCACGATGGGACGCTGGTTGATGCAGGTGCCTGCGTTGGAGCGTGCGAACTTGACCAGAGGATAATCCTCCAGCTCGCCCTTGTTGTTGCGCACAACAACATGGTTGGCATCCATCTTCTCAACGATACCGTCATTCTTTGCCAGAACAGCGGTGCCGGAGTCGGTAGCAGCCTTGTACTCCATACCGGTAGCAACGATGGGCTGCTGGGTGACCATCAGAGGCACTGCCTGACGCTGCATGTTGGAACCCATCAGAGCACGGTTACAGTCATCGTTCTCCAGGAAGGGGATGCAGGCGGTAGCAACAGAGACCATCATTCGCGGAGAAACGTCCATGTAATCGACTTTCTCTGCATCAATTTCAAGGATCTCGTCGCGGCGGCGGGCAGACACACGGGGACGGATGAAGTGCTTGCCCTCATCCAGCGGCTCGTTGGCCTGTGCCACAACGTACTCGTCCTCGACATCAGCGGTCATATACTCGACCTCGTCGGTGACGACCTGTTCCTTCAGGTTGCCATTCTCGTCATAGATCTTCTTGACCTTGCGGTACGGAGCTTCCACAAAGCCGTACTCGTTGATCTTGGCGTAAGATGCCAGATAGGAGATCAGACCGATGTTGGGGCCTTCAGGAGTCTCGATGGGGCACATACGGCCGTAGTGGCTGTAGTGAACGTCGCGGACCTCGAAACCTGCGCGGTCACGGCTCAGACCGCCGGGGCCCAGAGCAGACAGGCGGCGCTTGTGGGTCAGCTCAGCCAGCGGGTTGTTCTGATCCATGAACTGGGACAGCGGAGAAGAACCGAAGAACTCCTTGATGGCTGCCACCACCGGACGGATGTTGATGAGGGCCTGCGGGGTGATGACGCTCTGATCCTGGCTCTGCAGGGTCATGCGCTCACGGATGACGCGCTCCATGCGGGAGAAGCCGATGCGGAACTGGTTCTGCAGCAGCTCGCCCACGCTGCGGATGCGGCGGTTGCCCAGATGGTCGATATCATCGGTGGTGCCAATATTGTGGCCCAGACCGTTCAGGTAGTTGATGGAAGCCAGAATATCGGCGACCGTAACGGTGCGGCCGATCAGCTGGTCGTGGTTGCGGCGCAGCATCTCCTTCTGCTCTTCCACATCAGAGGTGGTGTCGAGGATCTTCTTGATCTCATCGAAGGAGCAGCGCTCGTTGATGCCGCACTCCTTCACGTCGAAGGAGAAGAAGCCCTGTGCATCCACACAGCCGTTGGTGATGACCTTGACTTTCCGGCTCTCTTCCTTCATGGGATCGTCGAGCTTCAGCACGACCAGATTCACACCGGCATTGTCAGCCTTCTCAGCCAGCTCGCGGGTGATCTTGGCACCAGCCTCGATCAGGATCTCGCCGGTCAGCGGAGCGACCACATTCTCAGCAGCCACCTGACCGGTGATGCGGCGTGCCAGAGACAGCTTCTTGTTCATCTTATAACGGCCGAAACGAGACAGGTCATAACGGCGCGGGTCGAAGAACAGCATGTTGATCTGGCTGGTAGCAGACTCCACCGTGGGAGGCTCGCCGGGGCGCAGCTTGCGGTAGACTTCCAGCAGGCCCTCTTCCTGATTCTTGGTGGTATCCTTTTCCAGAGTAGCGAGGATGCGCTCATCGTCGCCAAAGAAGTTCAGGATGTCCTCGTTGGTGGACAGGCCCAGTGCACGGCACAGCACGGTGACAGGCAGCTTGCGGTTCTTATCGATACGGACATAGAACACATCGGAAGCATCGGTCTCGTACTCCAGCCATGCACCGCGGTTGGGGTTCATGGTGGCGCTGTACAGGTCGTTGCCCACCTTATCCTTGGCATCGCCGTAGAACACGCCGGGAGAACGCACCAGCTGGCTGACGATAGCACGCTCTGCACCGTTGATCACAAAGGTGCCGGCATCGGTCATCAGCGGGAAATCGCCCATGAAGATCTCCTGATCCTTCACTTCGCCGGTCTCCTTGTTCAGCAGACGGGCGGTGACGCGCAGGGGTGCTGCATAGGTCACGTCGCGCTCCTTGCACTCCTTGATGCTGTACTTCGGCTCCTTATCCAGGCGGAAGTCCACAAAGCTCAGTGCCAGATTGCCGGTGTAGTCCTCAATGGTGCCGATATCGTGGAAGACCTCTTTCAGGCCCTCGTCCAGGAACCACTGATAAGAGTTCTTCTGGACCTCGATCAGGTTCGGCATACTGATGACTTCGTCGATGTGGGAGAAGCTCATGCGCTCGGTTTTGCCGAGCTTTACGGGCTTGACTTTCATCATAAAATCAACCACTCCTTACTTTTATACTCTACGGGATGTCGTATACACGGGTCAAATTTGAGCAGACACACATAATTCGACCCGCGTCGAAGGGAACCTTTCGGCGTTTTTCACAAACTTTTCGGTTTGACCCGTCCAGCCGCCGCCTGCGTATTCCCCTTTTTGGCGCACTAGTCCATTATGTGATACTAATGTAGTATACACCCTAAAAGCCTTGCTGTCAAGCCATTTTTCAGATTTTTGCCAAAACAAATTTATTTTTTCTTTCATTTTCGCACGCCCGGCAACGTGTTGTGTTTTGCTGTTTTAGGGCTTGATTTTTTTATTTTGCACGTTCCTGTTCATAATCCCCTTGTGCAATTTGTCTATCTTTGCCCTTGTGTTTTGGCGTATTACTTTTACAGTCGGATATGCCCATTTTCCCTTGCGGCCCTTTTTTGTGAAAAAGCAGCTCAGAAAAGCTCGCAGGCTTTTCTGAGCTGCAAATATAAAAATAATGTTTCCTCTAAGATTGCCAGAGCACAAGCGGCGGCAATTATAATCGTTCACTCATCCAGATAATCCCGCAGGCGTTTTGCACGGCTGGGATGCCGCAGCTTGCGCAGGGCCTTGGCTTCGATCTGCCGCACCCGCTCCCGGGTCACATTGAACTCCTTCCCCAGCTCTTCCAGCGTGTGCGCCCGGCCATCCTCCAGCCCGAAGCGCAGTGCGATCACCCGCTCTTCCCTCGGTGTCAGGCTTTTGAGCACGCTGAACAGTTCCCGCCGCAGCAGCTGCCGCCCGGCTTCATCCACCGGGACACCTGCATCCTCGTCCTGAATAAAATCTTCAAGGTGGGCATCCTCTTCCTCGCCCACCGGCGTTTCCAAGCTGATGGGGTCCTGCGCCAGCTGCAGCAATTCCCGCACACGGTCCGGCTCCATGTCCAGCTGAACAGCGATCTCTTCCGCGGTAGGCTCCCGGCCATTTTTCCGCAGCAGGTCACCTGTCGTCTTTTTGACCCGGTTGATGCTCTCCACAAGGTGCACCGGGATGCGGATGGTCCTTCCCTGATCCGCAATGGCGCGGGTGATGGACTGACGGATCCACCACGTGGCATAGGTGGAAAATTTGAAGCCGCGCTCCGGCTCAAACTTTTCCGCCGCCTTCATCAGACCGAGATTGCCTTCCTGAATGAGATCCAGAAACGGCAGGCCCCGCCCTGCATAGCGCTTTGCCACCGACACCACCAGCCGCAGGTTCGCTTCGCTGAGCTTCCGCCGGGCATCCTCGTCCCCGGCCTGCGCGGCACGGGCAAGCGCCGCCTCCTGCTCTGCCGTCAGAAGCGGCACCCGGCCGATCTCCTTCAAATAGGCCTTTACCGGGTCGTCCAGCGCCACCCCCTCTGCCGAAAGCTCATGTTCCAGCCTGCCGATCTGCGTTTCATCCAACGCAGGCAGGTCCGCTTCCTCTTCGGTCAGGTGCACGCCGCGGGCCTCCAGTGCCGTGTACAGCTCGTCCAGCTGCGACACATCGTAATCCTGTTCGTCCATGGCACGGCTGATCTGCTCCGGTGTCAGGGCATGGTGGCGTGCCCGCGCAGCCAGTGTTCTGGCCAATTCCTCCGTTTGCGACAATTTCTGCATGGTTCCTGCTCCTTTCCTCTCCTGCTCCAGCCGGAGGGGAAAGCGGGGGATCATTCTTCTACAGGCACATTTCCCTGCTTCTTTTCGCGCATCGACTGGAGGTAATCACTCAGTTCCTCATTGGACATATGCGCCGCCTTGCCTGCCATGGGCATCCCCCGGGCAATGCGGTCCAGATACAGCCGGATATCATCCGGCGTACAATTCACATCGCTGTATTGTGCCGCAAGATGGCTCAGTTCATTCAGCGCTTCTTCGCTTACAAAAGCGCGCAGCGTGGTCAGGCTGATCTCAATGCCCTCCTGTCGGCAGCGCAGCATGGCTTCAAACAGCTCCTTCTGCTGCGGCAGCACGAACTGTTCTGCGGTCAGCTGCCCCTGCACCAGATCGATATAGTGCGGCTCCCGCAGCATGGCCGCCAACAGCCGCTGCTGTGCGCTGGCAATGCCCAACGCCTGACTGCCACCCGCACTGTACGGCACGTTGATCTGATTCATCTCACCGGACTTGAGCGCCTGCTGCTTTTTCTCCCAGCGGTGCTTGCTGCCCGCCCTCTTCACGGCGGTCTCCAGCTGGGTCATGATAGCTGTTTTGGAGATGTTGGTCTCCTCAGCCAGACGCCCCGCATACACTTCCTGCTCGGTAGGGTTGGAGCGCTCTGCCAGCATATTCACAGCTTCCTTCACGTATTCCAGCCGCTGGGCATCCTGTGCCAGATCGTACTGGCTGCGCAGACGGCCCAGCCGGAAGTCCAGTGCATTGCCCACACCGTCCAGCAGGGCCTTGAATCGCTCTGCGCCATACTTTTTGATGTACTCGTCCGGGTCCTTTGCACCGGGGATCTGCAGCACGCCCACCTTTACCGGGCTGTTGCGGAACAGTTCCAGCGAGCGCAGCGTGGCCTTCTGGCCTGCTTCGTCCGAATCGTAGCTCAGGATCACCTCGTCAGCATACTCGCTGATAAGCCGCACCTGCTCCGGGGTCAGGGCCGTGCCGCAGGCGCACACTGCTGTGTCGATGCCTGCCTGATGCATACTGATCACATCCATGTAGCCCTCGCACAGCACGAACCGGCGCACCGCGCTGCGCTTTGCGATCTGCAGCGCAAACACCGTCTCTGATTTGTGGTACACCAGCGTTTCCGGGCTGTTGACATATTTCGGTTTGGAATCGTCCAGCACGCGCCCACCAAACGCAATGATGTTGCCGCGCAGGTCAAAGATGGGGGTCATCACCCGCTTCCAGAACAGGCAGTAGATGCGGCCGGACGCACTGCGCTTGAACAGGCCGCTGGCATCCAGCTCCTGCTGATTGTAGCCCTTATCGCGCAGGAACTGATACAGCGCCTGTCCGTCGTTGGGCGCATAGCCCAGCCCGAACCGGACGATAGTCTTGTCGTCCAGACCGCGCCGCCGCCAGTAGGCACGGGCCTGCCGGGCTTCCTCCACGGTGGAGTTCAGGCAGGCGTGGAAAAACCGTGCCGCCTCCTTGTTCATGGAGAGGATGCGGCTGCGCATCCGGCCTGTTTTGTCGTCCTCCTGCGGCTCCGGCATACCGGCCCGCGCTGCCAGCAGCTTAACGGCCTCCGGGTAATCGATGCTGTTGATCTTTTTTGTAAAGGTAATGGCATCGCCGCCTGCACCGCAGCCAAAGCAGTAAAAGCTCTGGGTGTCCGGGTAGACGTAGAATGAAGGCGTTTTTTCGCTGTGAAAGGGGCACAGGCCGCCATACAAACGTCCCTTGCGCTTGAGCTGCACATAGCTGCCCACCAGCTCCACAATGTCGGTGCGGCGGGTCAGTTCTTCAATGTATTCGTGTGGGATCATGGATCTTTCAAACGACCTTTCGGATTTATAGGACATGCCACTTCCGGGGCACAAACAATTCCTCAAAAGTGCGGATGGCAAATTCATCGCTCATGCCACTGATGTAATCAGTCACTGCGCGTTCTCTGCCCTCCTGATAAGCCAGCTGGATGTAAAAATTGGACATCCGGTCCACATGGTTCAGGTAGTAATCGTACAGTTCCCCGATCACCTTGTCCACCTTCTGCTCTTCCCTCTTGGCGATCTTGTCCACGTACACGGTGGCGTACATGAAATCCCGCAGCGCAAGGAAGGCTTCTTTTTCCTCTGCACCCACCTTCACATCCCCATCGCTGTTGGCAAGGATACTGTTGATCATGGTGGTGATGCGGGCAGATTTTGTCTGGCCCAGCACGGCGGTGCATTCTTTCGGCAGGGTGGCTGGGTCCAGCACACCGGCGCGCACCGCGTCCTCAATGTCGTGGTTCACATAGGCGATCTGATCCGCCATGCGCACGATGCGCCCTTCCGGCGTTGCCGCCCAGGTGCCCTTTGTGTGGGTCACGATGCCGTTGCGCACCTCCCACGTCAGGTTCAGGCCCCGGCCGTCCTTTTCCAGCTTGTCCACCACACGCAGGCTCTGCATGTAGTGCTTGAAGCCGTCCGGGCACAGCTCATTCAGCGCGCGCTCCCCGGCATGGCCAAACGGCGTGTGGCCCAGATCATGGGCAAGGCTGATTGCTTCGGTCAGATCTTCGTTCAGCCGCAGGGCGCGGGCAATGGTCCGCGCGATCTGCGAGACCTCCAGCGTATGGGTCAGTCGGGTGCGGTACAGGTCTCCCTCCGGCGAGAGGAACACCTGCGTCTTTTGTTTGAGCCGTCGGAACGCCTTGCAGTGCAGCACCCGGTCACGGTCACGCTGGAACACCGGCCGGATCGGGTCCTGCTCTTCCGGCAGCATGCGGCCGCGGCTCTGGTCGCTGAAGGTAGCCCACGGCGCGAAGGTCATATGTTCGATCTCTTCTGTGCGCTGACGTACATCCATACAAAGTCGCCCTCCCTTTTTGTCGCCATTCCCCCTCTCTGTTTCGGCACAGCCGATCCCAATTGCTGCGTCTGCGGCAATTGTAGCACACCCGCTTTGTCGAAGGGGGAAAAAGCCTGTCGGTTCGCAAAATAATGCTTGCTTTTTTATTTTTGCCGCTGCCGGGTTCAGAACGGTGCGTAGAACGGGTCGGATACCGTCACCTGCGCGCTGCCGCGCGTCAGCTCCCGCAGCTGTTCCAGCAGCGGGCCTTCGGTGTGTTCCGGCATCTGCCAGCACAGGGTCACGCGATCCGTGAACTGCGGCGCGGCCTGTTTTGCTCCCGCCGCATCGATCAGCAGCGATGCACGCTCATAAAGGGAGTAATCCACCGTCACGCGTAGCTCCACCACGCTGCGCACCGTGACCACCTCGGCATTTTCCAGTGCACGGGCCGTAGCCGTGGTGTATGCACGCACCAAGCCGCCGGTGCCCAGCAGCACGCCGCCAAAGTAACGGGTCACCACCACGATCAGATCCGTCAGGCCGCTGTGCTGCAGCACCTCCAGCGCTGGTGTGCCCGCCGTCTTGGCCGGTTCACCATCATCTGAATAGCGTTCCCGGTTGCCTTCCCGCAGGCGGTAGGCATACACATTGTGGCGGGCGGTGCGGTTGGCCGCACGCACCTGTTCCAGAAATGCAACGGCAGCTTCTTCGCTGTCCGCAAATGACAGCGCCGCAATGAAGCGGCTCTTCTTTTCTTCGTATTCTCCTGTGGCCGTGCCATGGATGGTGCGGTAATCCTCCACTGTGGTTCCTCCTGCATGTTATTCAAAACAAGTATAACATAAATCGTCCGTTGTGCAACCACTGCCGCATACGTTTTTGTGTCAAGGCCAGCTCCCTGTACTGCTGCCCGCATGTCCTCTGCCAGAAAAAAGCGCAACAAAAAATCGGCTAAGCCTTGCAGCTCAGCCGATCTTTTGTTAGAAGAAAGCAGATGATCACTTCGTAAAGAGCTGGATCCACTGATGGCCCCAAGTGCTGGAGCTGTTGTAGTAGTAGCCAACACCCATTGCACGAGCTTCGGGATCCAGAATGTTTGCGCGATGGCCTTCGGAGTTCATCCAGGCATTCACGACTTCTTCAGGAGAAACGCTGCCCCATGCGGCATTCTCGCCAGCAGCGGCATCCGTCACGCCGTACTCGCTGAGAACAGTGTACCACTTGGTACCATTGGGACGAACGTGAGAATTGACGGTTGCGATCTCTTCGGCGCGCTGCTGAGCAGCTGCGGTGAGCTTTGCATCGCCCATGACCAGGGGCTGCAGGCCGTACTTTGCACGCTCGGCATTGACCAGATTCAGAACTTCCTGACGGTAGTTGCTGGTGTAAGAGTTTTCGGGGCAAGAGAAGATCAGCACCCAGTAGTTGTTGTAAACGCCGCCTTCGTAGTGGCCCACACTCATGGTGGTCACATCCGCATTCAGCATGCGCTCACGTGCGAAATCAATGTTCATCCACTGATCCACCGCTGCATCGGGGGTAGAAACGCCAGCTATGTAGTTTTCGCCAACGGACGCATCGTTGATACCATTCTCGGCGAAGATGGTAAAATCGCGCTGGCCATTGGGACGAACGTAGGAATAAGAAGAGGCCAGTTCCTTAGCGCGCTCCTGAGCGGCACTATTGTGGCTGCTGTCGCCCAGCTGAACGGGCTTCAGGCCAGCCTTTACGCGCTCGTTGTTTACGCGGCGCAGGAACTCGTTCTGATAAGCTTCGTCCTGAAAGCTGATGTAGGAATTTTCTTCTTCGATGGAGGCAGAAACCGAAGCCTCAGCTGCGTTTGCAGTAACGGGCTTGAGAGATGCAGCACCAAAAACCACAGCCAAAGTCATAGCTGCTGCTGCGATATTCTTCAGGGTGCGCATCTCGAGTTTCATAAGACATCCTCCGTAAGCTTTTGTATATAAAAGCTTTTTTGCATTCATGTGAATGCGTACTGCAACACATTTGCAACTCTTCCGTTTCAAATGTGTTGCTTTTGTGCAACAAAAGTATCACAATAGCATCTCATCGTCAAGGGGTTTCTGTCGATTTTTTGAGAGAAAATGCAAAAAATCAAAATTTCCCGTTCCGAAAACGTTTCACAAGCGCAACAGGTTCATCCAAGATACCGTAAATTTGTTACGTCTGTGTTGCACTTCACCGTTTCCAGGATTGTTTTGTCACACTTAACGTGTTGCATTTTATTTTTCCACACCTTTTTGCAGTGTTTTTCATGCATTTTTCTGTATGTTTATTTACTTATATGCATATTTCAAAGTGCAACAGACTTTTGTGTGCGCTTTTCCGTTCCACTCCCCTCCCATCCCGCAGCCCTTTTCTGGGCTGCAGCCGGCCTTTGGCTGTACTTTCTGCAACAAAAAACAGCACAGGCAGCCTTTTCAGGGCCATCTGTGCTGTGCCGTATTCCTTACATAAAAAGAAGAGCGGCTCCGAAGAGCCGCCCTCCCACAATTCAGGCTATGCTATAAAAAGATCTCGCGTCAGTCGATCACTGAGCAGCCTTTGCTGCCTCGATCTGCTTGATCAGCTCGGGCACGACCTTGAACAGATCGCCCACGATGCCGTAGTCAGCCACGCCGAAGATGGGAGCACCCTCGTTCTTGTTGACAGCGATGATGCACTCGGAGTCCTGCATACCAGCAGTGTGCTGGATAGCGCCGGAAATGCCCAGAGCAACATAGATCTTGGGGTGCACGGTCTTGCCGGTCTGACCAACCTGATGGTCAGCGGTCATCCAGCCTGCATCGGTGACGGCACGGGAAGCACCCACAACGCCGCCGCCCAGAGCAGCTGCCAGCTGCTCAGCCAGCTCAATGCCCTTCTGGACATCCTTGCTGATGCCGCGGCCGACAGAGACGATCACGTCTGCGCCGATCAGATCGACCAGCTTCTCAGCGGCCTTCTCAACGCTCAGGACCTCGGTCTTGATGTCCTCAGCAGCCAGAGCGAATGCGGGCTTCACGATCTGGCAGGCATCAGCCTTGGCCTGATCGAAGGGAGCCTTCTTCATAACGCCGGGACGCACGGTGGACATCTGCGGACGGAAGCGGGGGCAGATGATGGTAGCCATCAGATGGCCGCCGAATGCGGGACGGGTCATCTTCAGGTTGCGGTCTTCCATATCGAACTTCTGCTTGGACAGGTCGATGGTGGAGCTCTCCTTCAGGAAATCGATGTACTTTGCAGTGTCGATGTCCAGATGGGTAGCATCAGCGGTCAGGCCGGTGTGCAGACGAGCTGCGCAGCGGGGACCCAGATCGCGGCCGATGTTGGTTGCACCGATCAGCAGGACTTCGGGCTTATACTCGTTGACCATGTCGCACACGACCTTAGCGTATGCATCGGTGGTGTAGTCCTTCAGCAGGGGGCTGTCGCAGACCATGACCTTATCGGCACCATAGCCGCCCAGTTCCTTGGCAATGCCTTCCACGTTGTCGCCCAGCAGCAGGCCGGTGACCTCGCAGCCCAGCTCATCAGCCAGCTTGCGAGCCTCGCTCACCAGCTCGAAATCAGTGGGCATCAATGCGCCCTGGCGCTGCTCGCAGAAGACCCATACGCCCTTGTATTCGTTAAAATCAGCCATTGTAATCCTATGCTCCTTTCATCAGATCAGGTGCTTCTTGGCCAGGATACCAGCCAGCTGTGCGGCAGTATCGTCGCCCTTCAGCATGGTGCCTGCGCCCTTCTGCGGAGGAGTGAAGGACTTAAAGACGTTCGTCGGAGAACCCTTCAGACCGATGGTATCAACCTCGATCAGCGGATCGTCCTTCAGTGCGTTGTAATCAAACACTTCCATCGGCTTGTCGTAGCAGGTGAAGATGCCGTTCACGCTCATGTAACGGGGCTGGTTCAGCTCCTTGATGCAGGTCAGCAGGCAGGGAGTCTGCACCTTGACCATCATGTAGCCGTCTTCCAGCATACGCTTCACGGTCAGAGTGTTGCCATCCTTCTGGATGTCTGCCACGTAGGTGACCTGAGGCAGATGCAGCTTTTCAGCGATCTGCGGGCCGACCTGTGCGGTATCGCCATCGATTGCCTGACGGCCGCAGAACACAACATCCTCGGGGCCGACACCGATCTTGTTGACGGCAGCAGCCAGGATCTGGCTGGTTGCGAAGGTATCGGAACCGCCGAACTCACGGCCGGAGACCAGAACAGCCTTATCAGCGCCGCGGGCCAGCAGCTCACGCAGCATGCCTTCTGCCGGCGGGGGACCCATGGTAACAACAACGACTTCGCAGCCGGTAGCGTCCTTGAGCTTCAGAGCAGCCTCCAGAGCGTTCAGGTCATCAGGGTTGGTGATGGTAGCCATCGAAGCACGGTCCAGAGTGCCATCGGGCTTGACGGACACCTTGCCGGAGGTATCAGGAACCTGCTTTACACAAACAATTGCTTTCATTGTAACTCTTGCCTCCCTTACTTCAGCAGCGCGCCGGAAATGACCATCATCTGCACTTCGCTGGTGCCCTCGTAGATCTCAGTGATCTTGGCATCACGCATCATGCGCTCGATGGGATAGTCACGGGTGTAGCCGTAACCGCCGAACAGCTGCAGGCAGCGGCGGGTCACATCGCTTGCGGTGCGGGCTGCGATCAGCTTTGCCTGAGCAGCCTCAACGCTGTAACGGACCTTCTTGCCATCCATTGCTTCCTGCTTCTTCAGAGCAGCAGCGTAGACCAGATACTTTGCAGCCTCAACGCGTGCCTTCATCTCAGCCAGCTCGAACTGGGTGTTCTGGAATGCGGAAATGCTGCGGCCGAACTGCTTGCGCTCCTTGACGTAAGCAACGGTCTCTTCCAGAGCGCCCTCGGCAATGCCCAGAGCCTGAGATGCGATACCGATACGGCCGCCGTCCAGAGTAGCCATAGCCAGCTGGAAGCCGCGGCCACGCACACCCAGCATACGGTCAGCAGGGATGCGGCAGTCCTCAAAGATCAGCTCGCAGGTGGAAGAACCGCGGATGCCCATCTTGTCCTCAGCCTTACCGACAGAGAAGCCCGGGTCGGTGCGCTCCACGATAAAGGCGGAGCACTGCTTGGTGGGACGGCCCTTCTTGTCGGGCACGATATCGGTGACAGCAATAACGATAAAGACGTTTGCGTAGCCGGCGTTGGTGATGAAGATCTTGGAACCGTTCAGGATCCAATCACCGGTCTCGGGGTCCTGCTTTGCAAAGGTCTGCTGACCCTGTGCATCGGTGCCGGCACCCGGCTCAGTCAGGCCGAAAGCACCCAGCCACTCACCGCTGCACAGCTTGGGCAGATACTTTGCCTTCTGCTCGGGAGTACCATTTTCATAAATAGGAGCAGCACACAGGCTGGTGTGAGCAGAGACGATGACACCGGTGGTGCCGCAGACCTTGCTCAGCTCTTCCACTGCCATGACGTAGGACAGCACATCGCCGCCTGCACCGCCGACCTCAGTCGGGAAATAAATGCCCATCATGCCGAGCTTGCCCATCTTTTCGACGGTCTCTTTGGGGAAGTACTCTTCCGCATCAACCTTCTTTGCCAGGGGCTTGACTTCGTTCTCAGCAAACTCGCGGTACATTTTCTGTACCATCTGCTGCTGCTTGGACAGAGTAAAATCCATCGCTATATCCTCCTAACGGGTCTTTTTCATTTACCGGAATTGCCCGGTGCAAACAAATTCCTCCCGGCCGCTTTTCCACGGTCGGGAGAAACGTTTATCAGAATTTACAGCTGGTCAACAGGGGTCTTGGTGCGGTCTGCGTTGTAAACGTAGAAGCCCTTGCCGCTCTTGCAGCCCAGGTTGCCGCCACGGACCATCTTACGGATCAGCGGGCAGGCACGGTACTTGCTGTCGCCGGTCTCCTTGTACAGCACATCCATGATGGCCAGGCAGATATCCAGGCCGATGAAGTCGCCCAGCTCCAGGGGACCCATGGGGTGGTTAGCACCCAGCTTCATAGCGGTGTCGATGCCGGCGATATCGGAAACGCCTTCCATCTTGATGAAGGCTGCTTCGTTGATCATGGGGATCAGGATGCGGTTGACGACGAAGCCTGCAGCCTCGTTGACCTGAACCGGCTGCTTGCCGATGGCAACAGAGATCTCCTTGATCTTCTCAACGGTCTCAGCGGGAGTGTTGCAGCCTGCGATGACCTCGATCAGCTTCATGCGGTCTGCGGGGTTGAAGAAGTGCATGCCGACCAGCGGACGGCCAACGCCCTTGCCGATCTCGGTAATGGACAGAGAAGAAGTGTTGGAAGCGAAGATGCACTCGGGCTTGCAGATCTTATCCAGTTCGCCGAAGGTGGTCTGCTTGACCTTCATATCCTCAAAAGCAGCCTCAACGACCAGATCGCAGTCAGCGCACAGGTCTTCCTTCAGGCCCGGGGTGATGGCAGCAACGATAGCGTCTGCCTTTTCCTGCGTCATCTTTCCCTTGGCAACCAGCTTCTCGTAGCCCTTCTTGATCTTTGCCAGACCATTCTCGGCCCACTCCTGCTTGATGTCGCACAGAGCAACGGTGTTGCCCTCAACCTGTGCAAATGCCTTTGCGATGCCCTGGCCCATGGTGCCAGCGCCGATAACACCGATCTTCATAGGAAACCTCTCCTTTAATATCAAAAATTATGTAGTAATGGATTAGTTGTTGGTGAACACTGCCTTGGGCTTCGGCTTCTCACGGCTCAGGAAGCAGGCCATGCCTTCCTTCTGGTCGTGGGTCTCGAAGCAGCTGCCGAACAGCTTTTCCTCGACCTCAACAGCCTTCTCGATGGGCAGGCTGATGCCGCCGTTGATTGCCTTCTTGCAGTTGCGTACAGCGATGGGTGCATTCTTTGCGATCTTGCCGGCCAGCTTCAGCACGTTCTCCATCAGTTCAGCCTGAGGATACACAGCGTTCACCAGACCAATGCGCAGAGCCTCGTCCGCCTTGATGTTCAGTGCAGAGTAGACCAGCTGCTTTGCCATACCCATGCCGACCAGACGTGCCAGACGCTGGGTGCCGCCGAAGCCCGGGGTGATGCCCAGACCCACTTCCGGCTGGCCGAACACAGCGTTGTCAGAGCAGATGCGGATGTCGCAGCTCATAGCCAGCTCGTTGCCGCCGCCCAGTGCAAAGCCGTTCACGGCTGCAATAACGGGGATGGGGAAGCTCTCAATCATCAGGAACACATCATTGCCCAGCTTGCCGAAGGCCTCGCCCTCTGCCTTGGTCATGGTGCTCATGGAACCGATATCTGCACCTGCCACGAAGCTCTTGTCGCCTTCGCCGGTCAGAACGATGCAGCGGACAGTCTCCTGATCCACAGCCTCAAAAGCTGCCTTCAGGTCTGCCAGAACTTCGGGATTCAGGGCATTCAGTGCCTTGGGGCGGTCGATGGTAATGATCTCAACTGCACCCTGCACCTCGGTTTTTACAAATGCCATTGTGAAAACCTCCTATTCAAATCTTATCAATTATCACAAACAGCCCCCGGACGGAGGAAAGGCTCTCCGGTTCCCTTCCCCGTCCGGGTCTGTCATTTAGTCAGGATTCCAAGAGGTGGAACTTAGTCCATCTCAACGATGGTAGCGCAGCCCATGCCGCCGCCGATGCACAGGGTAGCCAGACCCTTGTGAGCACCACGGTGCTTCATAGCATACAGCAGGGTGACCAGGATACGAGCGCCGGAAGCGCCGACCGGGTGGCCCAGAGCGATTGCGCCGCCGTTGACGTTCACCTTGCTCATATCAAAGTTCAGAGCCTGGCTGACAGCCACAGACTGAGCAGCAAATGCCTCGTTGGCCTCGATCAGATCCATGTCAGCAACAGTCAGGCCGGTCTTTGCCATGACCTTCTTGGTAGCGGCGATGGGGCCCAGGCCCATGACTTCGGGCTCAACGCCTGCCAGAGCACCGGCGACCCAGGTAGCCAGAGGCTTCACGCCCAGCTCCTTAGCCTTCTCCTCGCTCATGATGACCAGAGCAGCAGCGCCGTCATTGATGGCGGAAGAGTTGCCGGCGGTCACGATGCCGTCCTTGGTGAAAGCGGGCTTCAGCTTTGCCAGCACTTCGGGAGCGCTCAGACGAGGGCCTTCATCGGTATCGAACACGGTGTCGCCCTTCTTGCCCTTGATCACAACGGGAACGATCTCGTCCTTGAAAGCGCCGTCCTTGATAGCCTTGTCAGCCTTCAGCTGGCTGTTGTATGAGAACTCGTCCAGCATCTCACGGGTGATGGGGCTGTAGCCGTACTTCTTCTGATAAGTCTCGTTGGTGCAGACATTCTCAGCGGTCATGCCCATGTGCTTGTTGAAGCCGCAGGCATCCCACAGAGCATCGTTGACCATGGTATCCACGATCTCGCTCTTGCCCATGGGTGCGCCCATGCGGTAGCCGTAACGAGCCTTCTGCAGTGCGAAGGGAGCCATGTCCATGTTCTCCATGCCGCCTGCGACCACGATATCAGCATCGCCAGCCTCGATCATCTGAGCAGCCATATTGACGCAGTTCAGACCGGAGCCACACACCACGTTGACGGTGACAGCCGGGGTCTCGATGGGCAGACCAGCCTTCAGAGCAGCCTGACGTGCAACGTTCTGGCCCAGACCAGCCTGAATGACACAGCCCATGTAAACATGATCGACCTGCTCAGGTGCGACGTTTGCACGGTTCAGGGCTTCCTTGATGACAATGGAGCCCAGCTCAACTGCGGGAACGTTTGCCAGAGTGCCGCCGAACTTGCCAATAGCGGTACGGCATGCAGATGCGATAACGATCTTTTTCATGTGAATAGCCTCCTGAATTGTGTATGTGTTACTTTTCGTAAGCCATTTTTATCAAAACGCCCGTAAGCGCTTTTACAAATTAGGTCTCGGGGTCTTTTTTCTGCCGGATCAGCGCATACTTTTCGTTGACCGCCTTTTCCACATTGGGTGTGACGAACTTACCGATGTCGCTGCCGTAGTAAGCTGCCTCTTTTACAATGGTGGAAGAAAGGTAGCTCCACTTGATGCTCGTTGCCAGAAACATGGTCTCGATGCCGGGCATCAGTGCGTGATTGGTCTGCGCAAGCTGGATCTCGTTTTCAAAATCCGTCACCGCCCGCAGGCCCCGCACCATCACCGAAGCGTGCCGTTTCTTGGCGAACTCCACGGTCAGGCCGTCGAAGCTCTCCACCGAAACATTCTGGATGCCTTTGCAGCACTCCTTGAGCAGCTCTACGCGCTCCTCCACGGTGAAGAGCGGATTCTTTGCGCTGTTGTTGAGCACCGCCACGATCAGATGATCGTTGATCTTTGCTGCGCGCTTGATGATATCGAGATGCCCTTTTGTGACCGGATCGAACGAACCGGGATAAACTGCTGTTGCCATCGTCTGGTGTCCTCCTTGAGCGCTGTGAAAAGCGCGTTTTGGTTCTGCCATGATAGCACTTTCCAGTCTTGGGTGCAAGATTTTTGTGCAAGCTGTACGTTTTATCGTTAAAATTTAAACAATCAATGTCGTGCTGCATCGCAGCTGCTTGCTACGCTATAAGTAAACCATATCGTCAAAATTTTATCAAGTCCTTTTGCAAAGATTTTGGTTTTCCAGTACCAAACAATCGTCCAAAAACTCCTCGAATTTTGTCCATATTGCCAGTCGGTCAAAATTTTCTCGATAAACTATTGATTCTACACATTGTTAATGTTATAACTAAGTTGTGCAGATCTGCTGCCCTGTCCGACAGCTGCCTTCTGCTGGTTATCAGGATATCATCCGCCTGTGTCAGAGCTGTGTTCAAATTGCCAACAGGTGGTAAACATCCTGCAAAGATTTGTCCGTGCAGGAAGAGTAAATGATAAATTTACAATTCCTTTATGTTATTATAGGAGAGGATGGTTTATAATGGATTTTACGGAACTGTATGCTCAGAAGAAAATGACCGCCGCTCAGGCTGCCGCACTGGTCAAAAGCGGTGACTGGGTGGATTACGGCTGGGCTGTGAACACCCCTGTGGCGGTGGATGCCGAGATCGCAAAGCGTCTGCCTGAGCTGGAAGGGGTCAACTTCCGCGGCGGCATCCTGATGTGGGTGCCCGCGATCTTCCAGATCGACGATCCCGCTGCACACATGACATGGAACAGCTGGCATATGGGCGGCATTGAGCGCAAGGCCATTGCACAGGGCTTCTCCTTCTACTCCCCCATCCGTTATTCCGAGCTGCCCCGCTACTACCGCGAAAGCCCGGATCCGCTGGATGTGGCGGTGTTCCAGGTGACCCCCATGGACGAGCACGGCTACTTCAACTTCGGCCCCAGTGCATCTCATCTGGGTGCTGTGTGCGAAAAAGCCAAGAAGATCATCGTTGAGGTCAACAAGAACATGCCCCGCTGCCTTGGCGGCATGGAGAACTGCATCCACATTTCTCAGGTCACCGGCATCGTGGAAGGCGAGAACCCGCCCATCGGCCAGATGGCCGCTCCCGGTGCTGCTACCGAAGTGGATCTGAAGGTTGCCAACCTGATCGTTCCGCAGATCCCCAACGGTGCCTGCCTGCAGCTGGGCATCGGCGGTATGCCCAATGCCATCGGCAGCCTGATCGCACAGAGCGATTTGAAGGATCTGGGCGTGCACACCGAAATGTATGTGGATGCCTTTGTGGATATCGCCAAGGCCGGCAAGATCACCGGTGCATGCAAGCAGCTGGACAAGGGCCGTCAGGTCTACGCCTTCGGTGCCGGCACCCAGAAAATGTACGATTACCTGAACGATAACCCAGAGTGCATGTCTGCACCCGTGGACTACACCAACGATATCCGCAGCATCTCCGCACTGGATAACTTTATTTCCATCAACAACGCTGTGGACATCGACCTGTTCGGTCAGGTGAACGCCGAGACTGCAGGCCTCAAGCACATCTCCGGTGCCGGCGGTCAGCTGGACTTCGTTCTGGGCGCATACCTTTCCAAGGGCGGCAAGAGCTTTATCTGCCTGTCCTCTACCTTCTTTAATAAGAAGACCGGCCAGCTGGAGAGCCGCATCCGTCCCACTCTGGAAAACGGCAGCATCGTCACCGATACTCGTGCCAACATCCACTACCTGTGCACCGAGTACGGCTGCGTGAACCTGAAGGGCCTGACCACCTGGGAAAAGGCCGAAGCTCTGATCAGCGTAGCACATCCCGACTTCCGTGAAGACCTGATCAAGGAAGCCGAAAAAATGCACATCTGGCGCAGGAGCAACAAAATCTGATAAGTGCCGCGGGGATTCCTGCTGTCCGCGGCTGAAATGGAGTCTATCATGATGGACAAAAAGCCGCACGTCAAGCCCTATCTCTACGGGATGTTGGCCGGATTTGGAGCGATCTCCCTGAGCATCATCTTCTTTTTCCTGATCTATCGCTTCGATGGTTTTGGTGATGCCATCTCCACGCTGACCGGCATTCTGATGCCGTTCATCTACGGTGCCGTCATCGCCTACCTGCTCAAACCTGTGTGCAACACCATCGAGAGCTTTCTGCGCCGGTTCATCCCGGAAAAGATGCATGGTCTGGTCAATGTGCTGTCCGTTACGCTGACCATCCTGTTTGGCCTGCTCCTCATCTACGCTTTGTGCATGATGATCATTCCGCAGCTCATTACCAGCGTGACCACCCTGTACTACACTGCGCAGCGCAACCTCGCAAAGTTCGTGCAGTGGGCGAATCATGTGGAGTTCATTGAGAACAACCAGCAGATCATGGACATGCTCAACTCTGCTTATGCCACCATCAGTACCAATATCGATGATCTGATCAAGACCCGGCTCCTGCCCTCCATGCAGAACATCGTCAGCGGTGCCGCAGTGGGTGTGCTGAACGTAGTGACCATGGCCAAGAACCTGATCATCGGCATCATCGTGGCCGTGTATATGCTGGCCAGCCGCAAGCGCTTTGTACAGCAGGCCAAGCTGGTGCTCTACAGCATCTTCAAGACCCGCTGGGCAGAGCTGATCAAGGAAGAAGTGAAGTACGCCGATAAGATGTTCGGCGGCTTCATCAACGGCAAGATCATGGATTCCGCCATCATCGGCGTGCTGTGCTACATCGGCTGCCTGATCTTCAAGTTCCCCAGTGCCCTTCTGGTTTCCGTGATCATCGGCGTGACCAATGTGATCCCCTTCTTCGGCCCGTTCATCGGTGCCGTGCCCGCCACCCTGCTGATCCTCATTCAGAACCCCATCAAGGCGCTGTGGTTCGTCCTGTTCGTTCTGGTGCTGCAGCAGCTGGACGGAAACGTGATCGGCCCCAAGATCCTGGGCAACACCACCGGTCTTTCCAGTTTCTGGGTACTGTTCGCCATCCTGCTGTTCGGCGGTCTGTGGGGCTTTGTGGGCATGATCGTAGGTGTGCCGCTGTTTGCAGTCATCTATGATGTGATCAAAAAGCTGGTCATCCACGGCCTGAAGCGCAACAAGGAGATCGACCTGCTGCAGACTTACCACGACAGCTTCGGCGACCCGGAGGACGATGTTCCGGTAGAAACGTCTGCATCGGAAACATCTCCTGCCGAAACAAATAATCTATAAATCACAATGCCCCGGCATTCCATGTGATACGCTACCCCTAGAGTAGACAGAGACAAAAACTCTGCGTACTCTGGGGGTATTTTCATGTCAAGAAAGAGCGCTCACTCTTCACGATTGACTGCTGCAACAACCGCCGTTACCAGCACCGTCTGTTCATCCAGATGTCGATGCAGGCTCATGTCGGTGCTATGAACCGAGCTGCCTGATACCGATTTTGCACAAAAAATTCGCCGTCTCCTTGTGGAAACGGCGAACAAAAACCTTATATTATTTTTTTCTACTTGACAGAATGCACTTCAGTGATTCAGCGCAGGTCCTGTTTTTTTATTTCTGTTTCGTGCAGGGCTTTCTGGCTGCGTTTTATGCCGTCACTCCACGGTCACGCTCTTGGCCAGATTGCGCGGCTTATCCACGTCACAGCCGCGCAAAACAGCCATATAATAGGCAAACAGCTGTAACGGCACAATGAGCTGCAGCGGCATCAGGATATCCTCATACTCATCCAGCCGGATCACGGCATCTGCCACGCCTTCCGGCACCACAGCATCCTTTGTGGTAAACAGCAGCACCCTTGCTCCGCGGCTGCGGGTCTCCTTGGCATTGGAAATGGTCTTTTCGTACACCTGTTTCTGGGTGGCCAGTGCGATCACCGGCACGCCATCGGTGATCAGGCTGATGGTACCATGTTTCAGTTCACCGGCTGCATAGGCATCCGAGTGCACATAGCTGATCTCCTTGAGTTTCAGGCTGCCCTCCAGCGAGAGCGCATAGTCGAACCCTCGCCCAATGAAGAAGCAGCTCTGGGTGTTCACATAGCGGCTGGCAAGGTACTTGATCTGCTCACAATCTGCAAGGCGCGGCTTGATGACCTCCGGTGCGCGCAGCAGCTGGGCCGTATAGCGGCGGGTCTCTGCCTCGCTCAGCCGTCCGCGCGCATAGGCCAGCCGCAGTGCAAACAGATACAACACGCACATCTGCACCATATACGCCTTGGTGGATGCTACCGCGATCTCCGGCCCGGCGTAGGTGTACATTACATAATCTGCGGCACGTGCAATGGAGCTGCCCACCACATTCACGATGGCCAGCACCGGCACGCCGCGGCTCTTGGCCAGCTTGAGCGCTGCCAACGTGTCGCTGGTCTCGCCGGACTGGCTGATGATGATGACCAGATCGTTCTTTTCCAGAATGGGGTCCCGGTAACGGAACTCGCTGGCAATGTCCACCTCGGCGGGCACACGGGCCAACGTTTCGATGGCAGATTTGCCCACCATACCGGCATGCATAGCCGTACCGCAGCCCACCAGATGCACCCGGCCAATACCGCGCAGCACTTCATCGGTCAGCTCCGGGATGCGCAGCACCGGCAGTCCGTCCTCTACACGGGGGCTGACCGTGGCCATAATGGCCGCAGGCTGCTCGTTGATCTCCTTGAGCATAAAGTGGGGATAGCCGCCCTTTTCGGCAGCTTCCATATCCCAGTCCGCCGTCAGCTGCTGGCGCTCCACTGGCTCACCAAATTCGTTGTAAAAGCGGATGCCCTCTGTGGTGCAGACGGCCATATCCCCTTCTTCCAGCACGCTGTATTTCCGGGTATACTTGAGCAGTGCCGGAATATCCGAAGCCACAAAGTTTTCGCCCTCGCCCCAGCCGACGATCAGCGGGCTTTCCCGCTTGACTGCAAAAATGGTGTCCGGGTAATCCCGGAACAGCACGGCCAGCGCATAGCTGCCGCGCACCTTGGCAAGCGCCTGCTGCAGTGCACGCAGCGGGTCACCGGTATAGCAGCTGTCGATCAACTTTACCAGCACTTCGGTGTCCGTCTCACTCTGGAAGGTATAGCCTTTTGCGGCCAAGCGCTCCTTGAGCAGGCCGTAATTTTCAATGATGCCATTGTGCACAATGCTCACACGCGGGGTCGAATGCGGGTGGCTGTTCACATCGCTGGGCTCACCATGGGTAGCCCAGCGGGTGTGGCCGATGCCGCAGAAGCTTTGTGCCAGCTGCTGCGCCGCCAGCTTTTCCCGCAGGGCGGTGAGCCGTCCTTTGCTTTTTACCACGCGGATGCCGCCGTCCAGCGCAAGCGCCACACCGGCGGAGTCGTACCCGCGATACTCCAGCTTTTCCAGACCATCCAGCAGCACGTCCTGCGCACTGCGCTTACCGACATAACCAACAATGCCGCACATACAAAACACCTCCATACCGACCGTTCCCGCGCAAAAAGGCGCAGTGATATCCAGTCAGTTTCCTAGTACAGTTTATGTTCTTGTATGGCTTTCTTTGAAGGGATCTGTTGCGGTATTGCTGCCGTTTTTTGCCCTTCTATGCGGCTGGTCTAGCCCTCAGCCGGAGAAACATCCGCCGAATCTTTCGATGATTCCTCTCCTCGTCACCCTCGCGGCTGTCACCCGCGTGGCCCGGCGCTTTGCGTTACCTGTGTGCTGCGCTCTCCCCTTTCTGATGCCCCATTATAGCACAAAGGCTGGCTCAGCGCCAGCCCAAAGTTTTATGAAGTTTCGGCCGCCAGACCAGCCGGTACATCATGAGCATGTTATGCAATGCCCGGTCGTACAGCACAAAGGCAACATTGCCCATGGCCAGCGTTGCCAGCGAGACAGCCAGCGCGGTGGTGCGCAGCTCCTGCGAAATGCTGCCCGCCGGCACCAGCAGAAATACCAGCCCGTACATGGCCAGCACTGTGCCGTTGCACAGCAGCAGCTTGCAGACAATGCGCAGAACCGCAGGGCGGATGCGCTCAAACTTCGGCTTTGCCAGCGGGTAATACCCCAGCAAAAACACAAAGATCAGCGCTACTTCCTTATCCGGCACGAACAGCAGTGCCAGCAGGCTGACTGCCGCATAGGCCGTCAAAGCCAGCTGCATCCCGCACTCCACGCACACCGTTGCAACAAGGAAGCCTGCCACTGCAGGCGCAATGAACATGGCAATGGGGATCACAGCTCCCAGCAGCATCAGTGCGACACACAGCGCCGCCACAATGCCGCAGTAAGCCATGGCCCAGCTTTTTTGATGGTTTTGCTTCATGGGATCTCCCAGTTTTCGTGCTCAGCACCGGCTTCCAGCGGTTCCACCGCATGGTGCAGGCCAAGCAGCATGATGTTATCCAGCAGGCCGCGGTTCAATTTGATGTCCAGCATACTGTACACGCGGATCAGATCGTTGGCGGCAGCCAGTGCCTGACGGCGGGCATTCTCCACCGCCGCAGCCTGTCCCTGCAGGTCGTTGACTACGAACACGTTGTAGCGGCCGCTGCTCTTGTCCATCTCAAAGCGCTCAGCCTTATCCAGCAGGTAAAAAATGCGGCCGATGCTGCTGCCGATGTAGCGCATGCTCTTGCGCTGGCTGGGGTCGTCGGTGGCAAGGGTGGAATACAGTGCACCGTAAATGTTGCTCATGGGTTCAGCGGCAAGAGAGTAGTTCTTGGCGCTCAGGTTCATCTGCACCACGGCCTGATCCCGCTCCTGCACGAACAGCCGTTCCAGCGCCGGGTTCTCCTGCACGGCACGCTCATAGGCGCGGCGCAGCAGCAGACGGTCCACCGCACGGCGCAGGCGCTTGAGCGGCCGCAGCTCGCTGTATTTGCGGTCCTGCAGGTTGTGCCAGCCCAGCAGCACCTCCACCTGTGCGGCCAGCCGGATGCCCTGGGTCTGGCACATGAGCCTGCGCCAGGCCAGTGTGCCCGGGACCCGCTTGCGCTGGCAAGTGGCCTGCCGCCCGGCCAGACTGTCCGAAAGGATGGCAAACAGCACGCCGTTGCTCCGCAGCAGATGGCAGGAATATAATCCGTACGCCTCGTACAGCTGACGTCGCACCCCGCGCAGATAGCGCAGGTAGATATTGTAATCCCGGATGGTGAGCTCCGGCAGATATGGCCGCATCCTACCCTTCATACGCACCTTTTCCTCCTCGGAAGAACCGCAGAATAATAAGGTAAGTATAATCCATTTTCAGCCCGGGTTCAACCATCCTTTGTAAAAAGAGCATGAATTTGTCTCATCTTTGCCGCACATGGCGCGGAACACAGCGTAAAACTTCCTGTGTTTGCGTTCATTTCCATCTCCTGCCAATTCAGGCCCCGCTTTGTTTTTTTCCGGTAATTACCGGCTGCAATGTAAAAAGCCGCACTGGACAGCTCCGGTGCGGCAGGTAACATTTTTCAATTACTTCTTGTTAAAGCGGTTCGGTGCAGTGCGCTTGCCGTCAAAGCCGGACTTCGGCATCGGCTTTGCAGTGTGCTCAAACTTGGGCGCGCTGTAGTACATATACAGCTGGCAGGGGATCATGCCGTTGTACATCTTGCGGCGCTTGTTGGCACGCTTGCCGTAGTGGGTCTCAAAATCCATATCGGCAGTGATCGCATACACGCCTGCACAGGGGTGTGCTTCCATCTGCCGGCCCAGCGTGCGGGCCAGCTTTGCAGCACCTTCAATGGTGCTCATGCGCTCGCCATACGGGGGATTCGTCAGCACGATGGCCTCCTGCTTTGCGGCAAAGTCGGCCACATCAGCCACTTCAAAGTGGCAGCGCTTTTCCACACCGGCCAGCTTTGCATTGGCGTTGGCCAGAGCCACAGCGGCAGGGTCGATATCATAGCCAAAGGCTTCAAAGCCCACATCCAGCTTGGCCTCGGCCAGTGCCTTCTGACGCTGCTCAGCCCAGATGGCTGCCGGCACAAAGCCATAGCGCTCGGCGGCAAAGCGGCGCTTCAGGCCGGGGGCAATGTTCATGGCTTTCTGAGCAGCTTCGATCAGCAGCGTGCCGCTGCCGCAGAAGGGGTCCTCCACCAGACTGTCGCGGCGCACACGGCCAAGGTCTGCAATGGTAGCTGCCAAAGTCTCGCGGATGGGTGCCTCCATGGCGTTGCGGCGGTAGCCGCGCTTGTGCAGGCCGTCGCCGGTGGTGTCCAGCATGATCTCACACTGATCCTTGCGCAGCATGAAGCGGATCTTGTACTCCGCGCCGGTCTCCGGCAGCACAGAGGTGTGGTGCTTTGCCATCAGGCGCTTGACCACAGCTTTTTTGATGATGCTCTGGCATGCAGGCACACTGGACAGCTGGCTGTTCAGCGAAGAGCCGGTGACCGGAAAGGCTGCGTCTGCGGGCAGCAGCTCCTCCCACGGGATATCGTACACGCCGTCGAACAGGTCATCAAAGGTGGCGGCCCTGTAGCGGGCCAGCAGCAGCATCACGCGCTCCACCGTGCGCAGATTGAGGTTTGCAGCAGCGATCATCTCTGCGCCGCCGGCAAAGCTCAGACGGCCATCGTCCACGCGGATATTCTCTGCGCCGATGCGGGTCAGCTCAAATTTTGCAGTGGATTCACACCCAAAAAAGCAGGGCGCGATCAGTTCAAATTTTGCAGGCATTGTGTTTCCTTTCTTTTATTACGGAAAAAACAGACCTGCCCGATCAAATGAGACAGGTCTGTTTCCGTTATTTTGATCAGGCTTGAAAAGCGCAGGCCTTTCCGCTCAGCGGCGGCCACCGCGGCCGCGAGGCGCATAACCACCGCCGCGGCGGTTATTGGTCTCGTGATCAAGATCGGCCATCTTCTCTTCGCTCTGGCTCTTGAAGCGGCTCATCATGTCCTCAAAACTCATGTTATCGGAACGGACGGGAGCCTTGGGCTGCCATACACGGGGTGCGCTGTCGCGGGCAGGGCCTCTGCCTCCCTCACGCGGGGGGCGGCCAGCGCCGCCGCGGCCTGCACCAAAATGACCACCCTCGCG
>ULYD01001331.1_pt1 | contig 44599 bp, 40 predicted proteins | sample 1961831 | NCBI WGS metagenome assembly ULYD01 (sample SAMEA4835854, study PRJEB28245) | human gut metagenome | biome: gut microbiome; material: fecal sample | place: Denmark | collected 2008 | reverse complement strand
AAAAGCACTTCCTGCACCTTGTTTGAAGCTTGAAAATTGAATATAAAATACGGATAAACCCACGGCAATAAATCTGTAGGGGCGAACACCGTTCGCCCGTCGAAGGAACAAGCCCACAATTACAACACGGTTTGGCAACCGAAAAACTTGCCCACCGCACCTGTAGGGGAGCGGCTCAATTTCTGTTTCACATAAATGGGCGTCCCGATATTCCTCGCCCATTGAATTAACGGAGATTATCACAACAATGTCACCCCGAATAATTCAACATCGAAGATACCAAAACCACGGCGTTACCTCTCCTAACAGGACGCCGAGGGCGTCGTCCCCTACAATTATGGATACTGTTGATACGCATACCTCCATTGAATACATTTATTCCCACCCGAAAATCTGATTTCAGACCTGCAATACTCCACAATGAATTGTACAATATGCTTCTGAAACCAATTTTTAGCCTGATAGATATTGTGCAATCATACAAAAATCACATAAATGACCTTAAATGACTTGAATTTTGCGAAAAAGGTGCTAAAATATAATTAGCACTCAGAAAGACTGAGTGCTAACAATCCGATCGTGAGAGTGCTGAAAACATAGGTACGACCACGAAGGATCCTAATTTAGCATATTAAAAGGTATCATAAAAGGAGGAACTTATCATGGCGATCAAACCATTGCAGGACAGAGTTGTAGTTAAGATGACAGAGGCTGAGGAAACCACAAAGAGTGGTATCATTCTCACAGGCTCAGCTAAGGAAAAGCCTGAGGTCGCAGAGGTAATAGCTGTAGGCCCTGGTAAAAAGGACGTTACTATGGGCGTTAATAAGGGTGACAAGGTGCTTATCTCTAAGTACAGCGGTACTAATGTTAAGCTGGACGGTGAAGAGTTCATTATCGTTAAAATGGACGACATTCTCGCAGTTGTTGACTAATTTCACTGCATTTTAAATAGTATATAAACGGAGGTAATTTACAATGGCTAAGGATATAATTTTTGGCGAAGACGCAAGAAAAGCTTTGCAGAGCGGTATCGACAAGCTCGCAAACACTGTTAAGATAACACTGGGACCTAAGGGCAGAAATGTAGTTCTTGATAAGAAGTACGGTGCTCCGCTCATCACAAACGACGGCGTTACTATAGCTAAGGAGATCGAGCTTGACGACCCATTCGAGAACATGGGTGCTCAGCTTGTAAAGGAAGTCGCTACTAAGACTAACGACGCTGCCGGTGACGGTACAACAACAGCTACATTGCTTGCTCAGGCTCTTGTTAGAGAGGGTATGAAGAATATCGCAGCAGGTGCTAATCCAATGGTACTTAAGAAAGGTATGGATCAGGCTGTAGATACTGCTGTTGAAACTATCGTCGCTAACTCAAAGAAGATAGAAGGCTCTGATGAGATAGCTAGAGTAGGTGCTGTTTCTGCCGCTGATGAGAACATTGGTAAGCTTATCGCTGAGGCTATGGAAAAGGTAACTGCTGACGGCGTTATCACTCTTGAAGAGTCAAAGACTGCTGAAACTTACAGCGAAGTTGTTGAGGGTATGCAGTTCGACAGAGGATATATTGCACCTTACATGGTAACAGATACAGATAAAATGGAAGCTGTTCTTGATGACGCTTACATTCTTATCACAGACAAGAAGATCTCTAACATTCAGGAAATTCTTCCACTTCTTGAGCAGATAGTAAAGGCTGGCAAGAAGCTTCTTATCATTGCCGAGGACGTTGAGGGCGAGGCTCTTTCAACTCTTATCGTAAACAAGCTGAGAGGTACTTTCACTTGCGTAGCTGTAAAGGCTCCTGGCTTTGGCGACAGAAGAAAGGAAATGCTTCAGGATATCGCTATCCTTACAGGCGGTCAGGTAATTTCATCTGAACTTGGTCTTGAACTCAGCGAAACAACTATGGAGCAGCTGGGCAGAGCAAGACAGGTAGTCGTTCAGAAAGAGAACACTATCATTGTTGACGGCGCAGGCAACAGCGACGATATCAAGGCAAGAGTTGGTCAGATCAAGTCACAGATCGAGAACACAACTTCTGATTTCGACAGAGAAAAGCTTCAGGAAAGACTTGCTAAGCTTTCAGGCGGCGTAGCTGTTATCAAGGTCGGTGCTGCAACTGAGGTAGAAATGAAAGAGAAGAAGCTGAGGATAGAGGACGCTCTGGCAGCTACAAAGGCGGCTGTTGAAGAGGGTATCGTAGCAGGCGGCGGAACAGCTCTTATCAACGCTATGCCAGCAGTTAAGAAGCTCGTTGACAAGCTCAGCGGTGACGAAAAGACAGGCGCTCAGATCGTTTACAAGGCTCTTGAAGAACCAGTTAGACAGATCGCAGTGAACGCAGGTCTTGAGGGCAGCGTTATCATAGACAAGATAATCCGTTCAAGAAAGGTCGGCTACGGCTTCAACGCTTATACTTCTGAGTATGTTGACATGATACCTGCAGGTATCGTTGACCCTACTAAGGTTACACGTTCAGCTCTCCAGAACGCAGCTTCTGTTGCTTCAATGGTGCTCACTACAGAGAGCCTTGTTGCTGACAAGAAGGACCCACAGGCTGACGCTGCTATGGCAGCCGCAGCAGCAGGTGCAGGCGGAATGGGCGGTATGTACTAATAAGCTCCCATGACTAATATCTGATGTAATTTACAGCCTCCGTAGTTATCCTGCGGAGGCTGTTTGTATGGAATGGGTAATATTTTATGACATAGTTTACAAATATCAAATAATATCCTCGATGCTTTTGTAAGTAAAATCCAAAAGTATTGATTAATTAAATTAAATATATACATATTGTTGCAGACGTCCGCTTAAAATTGGAGCAAATTATGATATTTAATAAAAAGTTAAATAAATATTCACACAATGGGTTTGTGAATTTGTTATAATACTTATATCAATTTGAATAATTATTGTCTTTTGTTCAAATTTTCAGAAGTGCGAAAATTTGAAATAATGGGCATGAAAAGAAGTAAATAAACGAAAGGAAGATGAAATATGTCGCTTGGACGAGTATTGGTAGTAGACGATGATAAGAACATCTGCGAGCTGCTCAGGCTTTACCTTGAAAAGGAGGGCTATGGAGTAATACTTGCACATGACGGTGAGGAAGCAGTGGTAAAATTCAACGCTCTTAAGCCTGACATCATACTGCTTGACATTATGCTGCCTGGTATAGACGGCTGGCAGGTATGCCGTGAGATAAGAAAGAAGTCCAACGTGCCTATCATCATGATAACCGCAAAGGTAGAAACATTTGATAAGGTGCTTGGTCTGGAGCTTGGAGCTGACGACTATATCGTAAAGCCTTTCGATACAAAGGAAGTTATCGCAAGAATAAAGGCTGTTTACAGAAGAGTAGGTCAGTCATCAGGCGAAGCTGAGATAAAGGAAGTCAAGTATGACAAGCTTTCAGTTAATATGACAAGATATGAGCTGAGAGTAAACGGTCAGGTGCTTGATACACCGCCGAAGGAGCTTGAGCTTCTGTTCCACCTTGCTTCAAATCCGAACAGAGTTTATACAAGAGATCAGCTCCTTGATGAGGTATGGGGCTTTGAATATTACGGCGATTCGAGAACTATCGACGTTCACGTTAAGCGTCTGCGTGAGAAGCTTGAGGGCGTTTCTGACAAGTGGGCACTTAAAACTGTATGGGGCGTAGGATACAAGTTTGAAGTCGCTGAAACACCGCATGAGTAATTGTAAAAGCATATTCTTTAAATACTTTGTAATTTGTTCAGCAGTAATACTTATAAGCTTTGTGTGCTTAGGAACGGTATTACTGCTGGTTTCTTCAAGGTATTTTATTGACGAAAAAAAGAGCCTGTTGGAGAAAAACACCAAGGCTCTTGCTTTATATACGCAGGAAGAAATGCTGGCTCAGCCTGCCGACTGGAAAAAGTCGGTGACAGATGAGATGATGCAGTATTCAATGGCGTGCAACGCTGATTTTATCTTGTGCGACTCTACGGGAGCAGTGCTTGTGAACTCCAGTAAGGATCCTGTGTGCAGCCCTCATAATATATCTGTCCATGAGCTTGAAGCTTTTTCTGACAATTGCGAGTATGTTTATTCGGATCTCGGAGGAGCTTTTGATGCTATATATCATGTGATAGGTAAGTCGTTCAAAGCGAATGGACCTGAATATTATGTGCTTGCATTCAGTTCAAAGGCGGCTCAGGACGACTATACCTACAACATAATGGAAATATTTATAGTTTCCGCTATAATAGTTCTGGTCATAGTAATGTTTCTGGTATATTTCATGACGCTGAAGCTTACAGAGCCTATAAAAGAGATAGCGGAGGTGTCAAAGAAGATAGGAGCAGGAGATTTTTCTGTCACCCTGCCTGATTATTCAACCTCGGAGCTTGAACAGCTCAGCAACGCTTTCAACGATATGGCTGCCAGCCTGAAAAGCTATGACACCATGCGAAATAGCTTCCTTGCGAACGTTTCTCATGAGCTTAGAACGCCTATGACGTCTATAGGCGGTTTTGTGGACGGTCTGCTTGACGGCACCATACCAAAGGAGCAGGAGAGATATTATCTTAAAATAATTTCCTCTGAGGTACACAGACTTGCAAGGCTCGTAAGAAGTATGCTCAATCTTGCAAAGATCGAGGCAGGCGAGCTTAAACCGAATTTGCAGTATTTCTCTGTGCTTGAGCCGATAGTCGATACCCTTGTGACTTTTGAGCCAAGGCTTGAGGAAAAGCAGATAGAGATAAGGGGTCTTGACGTTGACAGAGTGATCCTTTATGCGGATAATGACCTTGTGCATCAGGTCATGTATAACTTGATAGAGAACGCCATAAAGTTCGTTGACAAGGGCGGTTATATAGAGTTTCACTTTGAGCCTGAGGGCAATATGACAAGCATTTCTATCAGAAACAGCGGTGAGGGTCTGTCTGAGGACGAGCTTCCGCTGGTGTTCGACAGATTTTATAAGACCGATAAGTCAAGAGGACTTGACAAGACGGGCGTTGGATTGGGACTTAATATCGTACGTTCTATCATAAAGCTCCACGGGGGCAAGATAATGGTACGAAGCGTTAAGAACGAGTATACGGAATTTGTGTTCACGCTGCCTAACAAGGCGGAGGGCGACTAGGAGGCTCATATGGAGCAGTTTGAAGAGCAGCCTTGTCTGCATGATGAAAATGAAGATACAGCCCAAGAAACCGGGCATTACAAGCTGCCTGAGGGAGCGGTAGCCGCTCACAAGGTGGACGAAGATTTTTGGTCGGCTGTTGATTCGGCAAAAAAAAGAAGCCGCTACAGAGAGCGTATGCGCCATGCAGCTGCAAGGCTGTGCTTTATGGTGCTTTTTGTAGGCATCGGAATAGCCATATCAATAACCTCCATAAGGGGAAGCGGCTGGGTGAGAAATCTTGTTACAGGGGACGAGAAGATAAGCTTTACGCTTCCTGTGGCTGACAAGCCGAAGCTTGACGATGAATTTTATCAGGCTGACGGAAGATACACTGCCGAGGGTATCGCAAAGGGGTTTTCTCCTGCTGTGGTATCTATAGAGGTTTACAAAAATTCGGGTGGATATGTTGCGGCAGGTCAGGGCAGCGGTGTTATAATGTCTGCTGACGGATATATCGTCACAAACGCTCATGTTGTAAATGCGGCGGAGTCGGGCATAAAAGTTGTTCTAAGCGACAATTCAGAGTATGAAGCCAAGGTGGTGGGGCAGGACCCTGCCACGGATATAGCGGTGATAAAGATACAGGCGCAGGGCTTGCAGGCGGCTGAGTTCGGTGATTCAACTCAGGTGAATGCAGGGGAAGAGGTAGTCGCTATCGGCTCACCGGCTGGCTATTACGGCACTGTGACAAAGGGTATCGTGTCAGGTGTGAACCGCAGGATAAGGCTTGAAAACTCGTCAACAATAATGAACTGCATACAGATAGACGCAGCTATAAACCCCGGTAACTCAGGTGGAGCGCTGTTCAATATGTGGGGTCAGGTCATAGGGATAACCTCATCGAAGCTTGCTTCAAGCGACTATGAGGGCATAGGCTTTGCGGTATCCATTGACGAGGCGAAGCCTGTTATCGAGGAGCTTATGGAAAAGGGCTATGTGGCAGGCAGAGTAAAGATAGGTGTGACTTATTATGCTGTCAGCGACACCACTGCTGAGATATACGGCATAAAGCCGGGCATTTGTATTGTGTCCATAAATCCTGATTGTGACGTTGCCAACACAGACCTTGCGGAGGGCGATATTATCACGGAAATAGACGGAAAGTCCACCGCAGGAGAGGTGGATATAGCGTCGCTGTTTTCAGGAAAGCAGGCAGGAGATGAAGTCGTTTGCAAGGTATATCGCAAGACGGACAGCGGTGATGAGAAAGAGTTTGAGATAAAATTCAAGCTTATGGCGGATAACGGCGGTCTTGTTACAGACAGTCAGAATAAATAAAAAAAGAAAAAAGCTGTGGTAAGAAAGGGTACCACGGCTTTTTTCTTAGGGGATTAATAAAATATGTGATGATATTATAGAATTACTATAATACTATTATTATATATTCCCATTAGTTTCATGTCAACATAAAAGTGTGACAGCTATTTTAAAAAATCTGTCACACTTTTTGTCACTGGAAAGATGTATAAAAATACAAAAGAGCAGACCATATTGCGGTCTGCTCTTAGTTTTCATGAAAAATTATTCAGAAAGACCCTCGATAGAGAATGTAATCTCAAGGCTGTCCTCAAATGCAAGATTGTCCTTGTCGATAGGAGAATCCTTAGCTGTATCGCCGTAATCGTTGTAGATCTCGATTCTGTAGCAGTTGTTGTTGTCCTCGATGTTGCCATACTTGATCTTAGCTTTATCGAATGCAACTTCCTGACCGTCAGCCTTGATAGACTTAAGCTCTACCTTGAGATCGTCAGCGTTGTACTTACCTGGAGTTTCCTTATCAGTCTTAGGATCGCCTGTGCCCTTGAGTTTTTCGCCGTTAAGAAGACCGATGATATCAACGCACATTACTACGCAACCCTGAGCGCCAACAGCATAGTCGCCGTCAAGAGCGATCTGTGGGTTGATGCCCTCGTCTGGATCGTCATAAGCTATAGAAGCGTTTGTGATAGAAACTGTGTACTCACCGTCGCCTGTTATGTCAGCGTCAACGCCGAATGCTTTAGTAGCTTCAGGTTCGCCCTGACCTTCCCAGTTGCCCCAGAGCCACTCTCCGTCACCGAACATAAGGAATGCGTCATAGCCCTTGAATGTCTTTACAGGTGTGTAATCAGAGTCGCTGCCTTTTGTAGTGTCAGCAGAACTGTCTGTTGCTACAGCAGAGTCGCCTGCTCCGCCGCCTGTTGCAGCAGAATCCTCTGTAGCAGCTGTTGTAGTTGTTGCAGCTGTAGTTGTAGTAGCAGCTGTAGTTGTTGTTACGGCAGCAGTAGAGCTTGAAGAATCAGCTGAATCGCCGCATGATGCGAATACTACTGTTGTCAGAGAAAGAGCTGTGACAGCAGCAAGAATTTTTTTAGCTTTCATTATAATAACCTCCTGAAAAATAATGGCAGTTACACTACCCCTAAGATAGAATATCTCTAATGAATATGATACAAAATTTTCGCATTTTTTTCAAGATACTATTTTAACAAATTTCCCTATGATAAATCGTTTACATTATACAAAACTTGTTGAAACTATATAAAAATATTAACCTTACAGCAACATATTGAACAAATCATGCGAAAATCGTGCACTTAAAATATGAATAACCTAAGCTTTATGTGGCACAATACTGGCAGTCAGAAACAAAAAGGAGCGAGAACAAAATGGATATAAATTTGAGCAAGGCACAATACAGCGAGATGTACAAAGAGGCGTCAAAGGGGACTAAGTGGTGGGTGACCATACCAAAGGCGTTTTTATTTGGCGGACTTATATGCGTTATTGGGCAATCGCTTATGGATATGTATTTATATTTAGGTTTATCCAAGGATAACGCCTCAATGTCGGTATCAATAACTTTGATATTTTTATCGGCCCTTCTCACAGGTCTTGGCTGGTATGACCGCATAGCGAAGCACGCAGGTGCAGGTACGCTTGTACCCATAACAGGTTTTGCGAACTCTGTGGCGGCGCCTGCTCTTGAGTTCAAGACGGAGGGATATATTCTTGGGCTTGGGGCGAAGATCTTCATTATCAGCGGACCTGTTATTCTTTACGGCACTTTGGCTAGTGTGCTTTACGGACTTATTTATTATTTGTTTTTGAGGTAAGCTGCTTGCAATTCATGATAACCGCACAAACTCACTGTAGGGGAGCGGCGCAATTTCTGCTTTGCAAAAATACGACGTCCTGTTCTGAGAGCGACAAGGTTTGGTTTTATCACGAATTTGTGTAGACGTGCCATGTTGGAAAATATTGTGCATATACCGAATGGTTGAGCATCAAGCAGGTGCGGGCTGTCGGGGGCGCCAGCCCCTACACAATAGAAACACCGCACCGGATATGTTTTAGGCAGAATAAAAGGGCAGCGAATTTGCTGCCCTTTTTATCATACAAGTGTATCTTTATATTTCTTGCCCTCTACCACCAATATTGGATAGCCGTCAAGATACGGTTTCACGGCTTCCGGATTTTCGTCTGCATACTCAAATATCTGATCTGCCAGCTCGTTAGCCGTTTTCGTCAGCTCCTTTATGGACTTTTCATTCATAGTAGGACAGACCGGCGACAATGTTATTACTTTAGTTTCATTCAGTGCCATTACTCTCAGCGGCCATATCCTGCAGTCGAACGGTTTGTCGTCGCCTAATATACAGCCCTTCTCGTTATCCAGCATCGGGCAATAATACAGGTCTGCATTCTGTTCCTTATCCATTTTGAACAAGAAATGGTTTTCCTTCTTTATAAATTCCTGCTTAGGGGCATACTCCTGCAATATCTTGCTTGCAAGCGTTTGTGAGATATATGGTGTTTCCCATATATCATAGCTGTCAAAGCAGCAGCATATCCTGCACTTTGCACATTCCTCTTTTGACAATATTTTTGAAAGCATTTTTTCTGTCATGCCTGCCGTTTGCAGGCATTTCCCCCTTTCACTTCTATGGTATGTTAGCCACACTTTTGTGGATTGTATGTTTTTACTAATTATAACACGTTTCTTTGATAAAATCAATAGTGGCTTACTTTTTTCTACATAGGGAGCTATCTGTTTTATGTGAATTAACAAACTATTTACATTTGCTCTGCCGTATTGGTGATATTCTCTTTACGGAAGGTCTTATTTGCGGCAAAGCCTATGCCGAGCATCACTGCCATGCCTGCCCACACAAGGGGTTCGCTTATCATGATGCCGAAATATCCCATGCGTGGGGCGAGTATCATTGCCACTGCGAACTTGCCCAAAAGCTCTATTATGCTTGAAGCTATAGGTGTTATCTTATCTCCTACACCCTGAAGTGCGTTTCTGAAAACTATTACTATGCCGAGGATAAAGTAAAATGCTGTGTTTATTTTCATATATTTTTCCACTGTACCCACTATCTCAGGGTCGCTGATACCTGTGATAAGGTGTGCGAAAAATGGTGTGAAAAGCCATGTTGCGGCTATTACGATAACGGACCAGCCCCATGTTATGAGGGTCGCTTTTTTCACGCCATCTTTTACTCTGTCTATCCTGCCTGCACCGTAGTTCTGGCTTGAAAAGGTTGCTGAAGCTGCACCGAAAACTGATATAGGGAGCATATAGATCTCAGATATTTTTCTTGCGGTGGTGTGGGCGACTATTATGTCAGTGCCGAAGATATTTATTGCGCCCTGCATTATAACAGTGCCGATACCAACGAGAGATATCATAAGTCCCATTGAAACTCCTGTTGCATACATATCTCCTGCGAGCTTGAAGTTAAAGCGGAAGTCGCTTTTTGATGGGATAAGAAATTTGTGTTTTTTAATGATGTATATTATACAAAGCACAACTGAGATACCCTGTGCGATAAGGGTGGCATATGCCGCACCCTCAACACCCATTTTAAAGCCTAGGATAAAGAGAAGGTCAAGCCCGATATTAGCGATAGTTGATATTATAAGGAAGATAAGTGGCGAAACAGTGTCGCCGACTGCACGGAGGACACCTGCGCAGATGTTATAGAACATTGATATTATCATTCCTGCAAGGATTATGACTATGTAGGTTTTTGCCTGCTTAAAGATGTTGTCAGGCGTGTTCAACGCTTTCAGCAGTGGGTCGATAAAGGCAAGGCTGAGGGCGGTGAGGGCTATTGCCGTTGCGATACCGAGGGTAAGGGCGTGGGCGACGGATTTTTTCAGGCGGTCAAACTCTTTTGCACCGAAAAAGCGTGCTGTCACAAGGGCAAAGCCGTTTGTAAGACCGTTCAGAAAGCCTATTATGACGGTGTTCACTGATGAAGTTGCGCCAAGGGCGGCTATGGCGTTTTTGCCTAGGGTCTGTCCCACGATACGGGTGTCGGCAAGATTATAAAAAAGCTGAAAAACGTTGCCAAGCAGAAGGGGCAGGGAAAACATCAATATCAGCTTTGTGATATTTCCTTTCGTTAGGTCTTTCATAATTCTTTCTCCTATTTATGTCTTATATTTATTCCTAAAACCATATTATTTTAGCACAAATAGAATTTCAATTGGTTATATTACTGTGAACATTTATTGTACATACTATACAATTTGCGGTGGTTTTATTTGTGTGCAATAACGAAAACGTTTTAGCAAAAAAACGCCCGACAGAAATTTATCCGTCGGGTGCTAAAGGGGAAATTTGGTGTAATGCTATTTAACTATGTCTACACTTTCAGTGGGTTTTGAGAGATCGGCATAGCTGTATGAGCGTATCTGTCTGTCGGAGAAGATATAAATATATCCGTCCTGAACGAATGCACTGCGGTAACGATCTCTCTGGTCATTGTCGTTGACCATAGCCGTGATCTCGTCTTCGCTAGCCTGATCGAAATAATCGTCAAAATAATCTGTATATTCGTCAAGCTTTATAGTTCCATACTCGCTGAAAGTTTTGGTTTCTATGTCATATTTCATTACCAGCATTTTTTCTATAGTTTTATTATAATAGGTATAGTCCAGATCGTAGCCGTTAGTGGTCTTTCCAACTGAGGTAACGTCATATAATGGTATGGCTATATATCCGTTTTCGTTGTCTGTTATTATGGAGTTTGAAGAAATAGTGCTGGCGGATCTTTGGGTCATATCCTTTCCGTCAACTGTTGTTCCCATTTCTTTCTCGTGATATTTGTATTCCTGTATAGTCTTGAAGAAGTTGAATTTCTTTACTACCTCTGTGTCATAGACCTGCACCTGATCCACTGTGCCGTTAGCATTCGCTATGCCCTTGCCGCTTGAGCCGTATAAAAGGGTTTCTTGCTTTTCTGTTTTGCTCTTGTCGAGTATTTTTACGCTGAAAGAGTCGAATGACGTGCTGTCGGTGCGCACGGCGATATCATCGTTATAGTTCGTACCATAATGGAAGAAGTTGTTTGCCGTTGACACTGCTATCATTTTATCATCAGGGGGCACCTGAGTTATCTTGTTAGGGTCTGAGAAATCATATACTTCATCAAGCTGGATATTGTTCGCTGCCTGATAAGTGTCATCATTGTTGTAAGCGGAAGAATAATCTCTGTAAACATACAGCATAGAATGATAGAACGTGTTATATCTTGCGCTCTCGAAATCAGTGTCCTCGTATGTGAGGGTCTTTTTCACAGGGCCGCCAAGGTCATTGTCAAAAAGCCACAGGGTGCAGATATTAATGCCGCTATAATAGGTATTGTGTGTGCTGATATCGTAAATGTTTGCAGAGTCGTTTGAGAACAGCGACAATCTGCCGTTATACTCATCTCCTGATATGGCGTGGCTTATATGCTCGGCGTCTGCGCCTGTGACGGTCTGGGTTTTGTTAAGCTCCATGTCGCCGCCACCGTAGTTTATTCTTGTAATAAGCGCTCTTGTTGGCACTGTGCTGTAATCATCGTCTGTTTTTTCAAAGCCATATGCTCTTAAAATATAAATGTTGTCTGTTCCCATTAAGATGCTACTTTCACCGCAGGCGATAAGCTTTGAAGCCATGTATGAGCCTTGATTTTTTCCGTCAAAGGACGAAAGCAGGATCATGGACGGTGTATTATCTCTGGCTGTGATATACATTTCACTTTCTTCAAAAAGCTGTTTTTCACCATTGATGTATCGCACGGGTGCGATATCCTCGGGCTTTTGGTCATCTAATAGCAGTGAAGCTGCTCGGGTGTAGCGTGACACGATGAAAAACTTTCCGTCAACTTTTCTTATGCCCTCCAGCACGCCGGGTTGTTCAAACTCGCTTATGAGCTTGATATTCTCAGGGTCGCTCACGTCAAACCCGCACATTCCGCAGTATTCGATATCGAGGTTTTTCTTTCCTGACTTCACGGGTAAGATAAAGTCGAAGAAAGCGTAAAGCTCGTTATTATCCAAATACATTGCAACAACGCTTGGAGCAAACTTACAGCCGTACTGTTCGTATTCGGCAATGTCAACAAGACCTTTTTTAAGGAAAGTTTCCGCAAAGATATCCTGTTCTGACTTTGTGATATTTCCGTTTTGGGTAATATAAACGTCGATACCGCCATTGTCAGTAATGAAATGGGCATTTCCGTAGGTTATGTTTGTTTCCAGCTCATTTATGCTTGTTGTGGGGGTGATATCCACGCCTGAGCGAGTGAGCTGTATATCAGCGGGGTTAGGGGTGAGCTGGTGATCTCTGAGCGCCTGCTTATACAAAGCCACATAGTCATCGTCATCAACAGACAAAGCGTCGATATTTTTGAATATATAGCTATTGTCAACTATAAAGTCCTCTATGTTTTTGCTGTTGCTATTTATATAGTTGTAAAGACCCTTATAGGTCGTTCCACGGAGGCCGTCAAGACCTGAGGCGTTAGCGGACTGTGAAGAAGCGGAATTGGGGTATTTTTTGACGAACTGGGTATTGCTGAACCTAAGCACAGCAAATCCGCCTACCACAAGGACGAAAGCCGCCACCACAGCCAGACATCTCAGGGCGTTGCTTCTGCCGCTGTTTATTTTTATCTCTGCACTATTTGGAGTATTTTCGATAACGGGTCTGAAGCCTGCCACGTCCAGCATATCTTTTATTTCCTGGGGCATGAGCTTATCAGGAATTTTGTTTGCCTGTTCCATTTGTCTGATAAGCTTTCTGCGTTTTCTTAAATTTCTCATCATGTCACCTCCTTTCCAAACAGCTTACTGCGTATTTTTGCTTTACCTCTGGATATATGGGAACGGACTGTCGTATCTTTAATACCTGTTATCTCCATTATCTCCCTGCCTTTGTAGCCTGCTATACAGTGAAGTGATATACAGAGTCTTTCCGCTTCACTGAGATCAGCAAACTCTTCTAAGATCTCGCACCGCTCGAATCCGTTTTCGTCCTTGATTATTGCGTCGCTTTCATTAATATAATCGAGGTTAGAGCGTCTTTGGGCGTATTCCTTTTGTTTTTGTTTGATCTTGGCGACCAGAATTTTGAACATCCAGCTATCAAAAGCTTCGCTTTTCCGCAGCGAAGAGATGCTCATATAGCCGTCCAGCACAGCGTCCTGCACTGCATCGGCGGCGTCCTCGGCATTTTGCAGGTTAGCGAGGGCGTAATAATAAAGCTCCTTATATATCTCTCCATAGAGCTTAGAAAAGGCGTCCGTATCGCCGTTCACCGCAAGTTCTGCGAGCTTTTTTCTTCCCTTTTTGTCCAATCTGATCCCCCCTGTCGTCCGTCATAATATAAGTGTATATTTTTCACTGAAATGTTGCAGTGAAAAAAATTTTTTGAATAAAAAATCGGGGACGAGGTGGTCGTCCCTGATGATATTTGTTTATCAAACTGTGTAGGTGCTGAGGGGGTAACTTTGGTCTGCTATGCTAATTCCTCATTCCTCACTCCTCATTCTTCATTTTTCACACCGCATACCCATTCCTGTTCAACAATTTTATAACCTTATCATAATTAAGTCCCTTTACAGTATGATAGTCTGTACTCTCCGAATTGGTATAAACTCTCACGGCACAAGTATGGCTTATCTTCTGAAACGGATTTTGCATGACAGTTACCATTGACACTCTGTCAAGTGCGGCTATTGATTTATGAAAGCTATACCATTTACAATATGACAATGTACAATACCCGTTTTCAAAGCCTATTGATGTTGTGAACGCTGCCGCCGCCTTGACCATGACGAGCCACAGCAATGGTATGGTAGTTAGTATAACAAGTATGGTTATTTCTCTTTTCCAGTTAGGAAAAAAGTAAAGCGCTCCTCTTCCTGATACGATGGGTATAAACGTGCATATGAGCGGTATCGTTATAAATCTGCCAAGGTCGGCTTTTCCTGTGGAGATGTCGCTTTTCACCGGCGGTATTTTCGGCATGAGCATCTTCAGGGAGCGGTCAACCTGTCCGTTTGTCGTTATCGGTATAAGTGCTGATATTTCAAGCCGTCTTTTTCCGTATCCTGTACAGTGGGCAGACACAGAGGTTATTTTGCATATCTTCATAAGCAATGATTGTCTTAGGTCGATATAGTTTACTCTATCTCTATAGAGGACGTGTCTGCGTCTTGTGCCTATCCCGCTTCTGATTATGAAAAGGTCAGCACAGCGTGTGCAGGAAAAATTCCAGTGGCGCATTAGATTCGACAGAAATGATATGAGCCAGCCTCCTGCCAGCACACCGCCTGCGATAAGGATATATTCAGGCACTTCTGCAAGCACCGGAACTTTTGCTATCTCCGTATTCACTCTGCGGAGTATTTGTTCCTCCGCCTCTCGTCCTACTATCCTATATGCTTCGTAAAGTACCGACAGCACGATTATCATGCCTGACAGAGTTGATGAAAAGATAAGAGAGAATATAACGAGCAGGCTTTTCTTTGAGTTGTAGACATATTTAGGTTTGTTTTTGCATTTGGCAGTTGCAAAATGATAAAGCTCAAAGGCTCGTTTTTTTGTAAGGGTGAGCATTATATCTGCATTTTGCAGTGATTTTGCATCGGTGTCTATGTATACGGCACAGGAATGTATAAGTCTGGAAATATATCCTTGTGACAGTGACAATGAGCTTATCTCGGCAAAATAGACCTTTGTTCGTGTTATGCCGAAATAGCCTGTGTGGGCTATGATGCAATCTTCTTCAAGCTCATAGTAGACAAATATCCAGCGCAGGAAAGCGTAGCCGAAGATAAATGTGATAGTGAGGATATCGACCCAATGTGCCTGAAACCAGCTTTGAAAGTTGAATTTTGCGGCTATGAGATACTTGGCAAGAGGGATAGCAAGAAGCCACATATATTTAGTTGTATAAGATAATATCATTATAGGGTGCTGGCGGTGGGCGAAGAAATTCTTCAGCCAGCTTCTTTTTTCTTTGATAGTTTCTCTGCGGCTCATTTAAACCTTTCCTGTCTATGGTATCTAGTCTTCTTTGCGTTCTCTGTTTCGTATGGAGCTGTTTACTATGGCGGATATTTCCATGGCATCACGGCGGCTCATAAAAGGTATAAGAAGTCTTGCGCCCAAGGCGTTTAAGACAACGAAGTTAAGTCCTGTTATACTGCCCAGTGGGGTTATGATAGTTGTGACGGATTTTATTGCCGAGGTGGGCATAAAATGCCGCATGGTAAAGAAAAGCCCTGTAAAGGCGGTGACTTCTTTTGAACTGACGGTGAAATAAGATCTGATGAAATAAAAGGGAAGCACCAGCAGGCAAAAAAGTGCGGCGATTATCCACATTGGCATAAGGATATAATTCACGGAAAACGGGATAAGTTTTTCTATGAGATTGACCGCATAGCGGATAAGAAACAATATTACCGCAAGGATAGCCCAGAAGATAAAAAGCGGTATTTTTGAGGGCTTATATCTGTGCATTTGAGGACGTTCACCTCGCTGTTTGTTTTTTTGCGTATTTGTATGTATGGTTATCTCAGTTTTCAAGAATTAATCTCCCTTTTATATCATATCATTTATAAGGCAATTATTTGCACGAAAAAAGTGTTTTCGGGGGAAAGCTATGGAACTTACGGCTATAATAAACAAGATAAATTCGTTTTTGTGGGGCGTTCCGCTTTTGGTACTTTTGCTTGGAGGCGGAATATATCTGAGCATAAAGCTTGGATTTCCACAGATACACATTTTAAAAATAATGAAGAAAACGGTTTTTACGCTGTTTAAAAAAGAAAGCTCCGAAAGCGATTCTCTCTCGCAGTTTCAGACATTTTCCACGGCGCTTGCGGCAACTGTAGGAACAGGCTCAGTGGTGGGCGTGGGGGAATGTATCAGGATAGGGGGCGCAGGCTCGGTATTCTGGATGTGGGTGTCTGCATTTTTCGGAATGGGGCTTGCTTACTGCGAAAACTATCTGGGAGTGAGATGCTCTGACGGAAAGCTTTGCGGTGCGGCGTCTTATCTCGAAAAGATAGGCAGAACGAAGCTCACGGCTGTTTTGTTTGCAGTTTTTACGGTGGGTGCGTCCCTTGGAATGGGCAACATGGTGCAGACGGGTTCGGCGGCTGCGGCTGCCCGAGAGGGGTTTGGGATACCCTCATATATATTTGCACTTGTGGTGCTTATTTTCGTATTTTTAGTAGCTGTGGGAAAAAACTCAGCAGCTTGTCTTTGCGAAAAGCTTGTGCCGATAATGGCGGTGTTTTTCATAGGCGGCAGTTTGGGAGTGATAATATTTCACCCATTAAAAGCCGCAGGAGCGATAGCAATGATAGTAAAAAACGCCTTTTGCCCCACAGCCTGCATAACAGGCTCGGTGGCAGGGACGATAATATTTTCCATGGTGGAGGGGTTAAAGCGTGGAGCGTTTTCAAACGAAGCAGGCTTAGGCTCAACGGTGGCAGTACACAGCTCGTGCAGGATAAAGTCGCCTGAATTGCAGGGAACATGGGCAATGGCTGAGGTTTTTATAGATACCTTTGTCATATGCACTCTGACGGCTGTGGTGATAATAATAAGCGGCACTGACCTCACGGGGGAGGACATGGCAGTGAGGGCTTACAATGCTGCTCTTGGTGGAGCGGGGAAGTATTTCATGTCAGGTTCGCTGATACTTTTTGCATTAGCGACAGTGGCAGGGTGGTTTTTCATAGGGGAAAGGGCTTGGAGATATCTTTTCCCTCGGAGCGATATGATATATAGAATTATGGCTATAGCTTGTGGGTGCATTGGAACGATGTGGAGCATGGAGCTTGTGTGGGGAGTGTCGGATATTTTCAATGGACTTATGGCAGTGCCGAATGTTATCGGGGTATTGGTGTTGTGGAGAAAAGAGGTAGAAATGAAGAATGAGGAATGAGGAATGAGGAATTGGCAAAGCTGACCAGAGTGGGATATCCAACATCGAGCGGAGCGAGAGGTAAAACGCAGGCTCAAGCCCGGCGTAAGAGGGCTTGCAGGGTCAAGGGACAGAGTCCCTTGCGGAGTTTGAGGCAGAGCCTCATTCGGCGTAAGCCGACTAGGTGCAGATTTAATGAGAAAAAAAGCACATGAAAGTCCGATATTAAACAAAGGTGATATCGGAGCAAAAATCTGCACCGTTTTCCCTATCCCTTAGCAAATGTAAATCCGCAAAGAGCGAAGCGATTTTGCGGCGGAAGAACTTGCCCGAATAAGATGTAGGAGCTTGTTTGATGAATAATAAGATGTGCGTGCTGTGGAAAAGGTGGGTGAACACTGTTCGCCTCCACATTATGCCCTTATATCTCTCCGCCTGCGTGTCTTGTCACATGACAGCCTACGTTCACTGACACCGGTAGGCCTGCGATATGGGTCGGTGCTTCTTCTATATTTACTGCAAGGCAGGTCTGTGTGCCGCCAAAGCCTTGTGGTCCTATGCCAAGGAGGTTTATCTTCTCCAGCATTTTCGCTTCAAGCTTTGCATAACGTTCCTTTGGATTTCTCTTTGATACGCTTCTGCACAGTGCTTTCTTTGCAAGGTATGCGCACTTCTCAAAGTCGCCGCCTATGCCTACGCCTATGACTATTGGCGGACATGGGTTAGAACCTGCTTTTGCACACACTGACACTACCCAATCCACTATCTCGTCCTCGGTAACTGACGGGGTCATCATTTTAAGCTGTGACATATTTTCGCTGCCAAAGCCCTTTGGTGCCACCATTATTTCTACCTTTTCGCCCTCTGCTATTTTAAGATGCACAACAGGCGGTGTATTATCCCCTGTGTTTACTCTTTCCAATGGGTCGGATACTATGGAACAGCGCAGTCTGCCCTCGGTGTAGCCCCTTGCTACACCTTTATTTATGGCTTCATTCAGCGAACCGCCTACAAAATGCACGTCCTGTCCTATGGTCATGAAGATAACTGCCATGCCTGTGTCCTGACAGATAGGGATAGTTTCTTCTCTTGCTACTCTCATATTGTCAAGGATATCAGCAAAGACGTTCTTTCCCACCGGGGACTGCTCTTTCTTGGCGTTGCACTCTATACAGCTTTCCATATCCTCAGGAAGATACAGATTGGCTTTTATGCACAGATCTCTTACAAGTTCTTCTACTTCTGAAACGTTTATCTCTCTCATTTTTATTTATCCTTTCGCTCTGTATTTGCTACCTTTTCACGGTCGCTGAGCTTTATTACTTTTTCGCTGTCAAGGACATAGCATGGCTTGCCCTCCAGAAGAAATTCTCCTTTTAGAAAATCTGCGCAGGCTTCTTCGTTGACGTTTGGGGCTTTACACAGCTTATCCTCGGGAATATCCGTGAAGCCTGTTACGCTGTCGCACAAAAGCCCTACGGAAACTTCTTCGCCCATTGTGATTATTATGCAATCTCTGTCGGAGATCTCTTTTGGCTCATAGTGGAAACGTCTGCGCAGGTCTATGACAGGCACTACCTCGCCCTCTTTCACCACTGTTCCCGGCACATAGTCGGGAAAATCAGGCACGGGAGTTGGGGTCTGCGCCGCTATGATTATTTTTATATCCTCAAAGGGCAGAGAAAAGCTTCGCCCTGCTGAGGTGAAAATGAGATATCTGCTGTTTTCCACAGCTATCCCTCCTTGTTATATTTTATCATAAGCCGTTGTCGATGCGATAATGTATCTCCTGTGCTATCTTGTCAAGGGGACACTGCTTTGACACTGAGCCGTTTTCATATGCGGCTTTGGGCATACCATAGACTATGGAGCTTTCTGCGTCCTGTCCGATATTATATGCTCCCATTTTCTTCATGTTGAGCATACCCTTTGCACCGTCACAGCCCATGCCGGTGAGGATAACGCCTATAGCGTTACGCTTTGCGCTGTATGCCACAGAGTCAAAAAGCACGTCAACTGACGGACAGTGACCTGAAACCTTTACACCTGCTTCAGAGGTGACAAAATAGCCTTTTTTATCCCTGAACAATCTAAGGTGCTGACCGCCCTGCGCTATTACCACCATGCCTTGGCTGAGATACAGACCGCTTTTGGCTTCCACAACGTTGTGACCGGTTTCAGTGCATAGCTGTTCGGCATATATCCTTGTATAGCCTGCAGGCATATGCAGGACTGCCACTATAGGGGGCAGGTCGTGGCGGAGGTCTTTAAGGATAGCTTTCAGGGCTTCCGTTGAGCCTGTTGAACCGCCTATGGCTATTATTCTGGAGGTATTTATGGCAGGTATATGCACAACAGAATTAGCTCTTGCTTTTTCAAGGCGCTGTATGCTTTCGGCAAAGCGTTTCTGAAAACGCTCGTTATCAGACGGAGTGCCGTCAGGTTTATATACGACGTCTATGGCACCTGCCTGCATCATGGGATATTTATTGTTATGCTGAATGGTAAGATAGATTATAGGCACAGAATATCGTGGGGCAAGGCTTATGATGTAGTCGTCCATATTGTCTTGGCAATCACCGTCGAGAAGAACATAGTCGGGAGAAAGGGCAGTGACGCTTTTTCTGCCGTTGCTAAGGCAGGCTGAGGCAAGCTTTGAGCTTTGGAAGCCTGCGTTTGTAAGGGCCTTTCTGCAAAGCTGTGCAAAGGCTTTGTTTTCGGTTATCACAAGAAAGAGAGGCGTCATTTTTTATCCCCTCCCAGCTTGCGGTATATTGCAGGGGCAACTTTTACAAAAGGCATATACTTCGGCACTGATTCTGCGTGACCGATATAGAAATAGCCGCCCTCCTCCATTGCATCATAGAATTTTCTGCATATCTCGGCTTTTGTATCGTCGTCAAAATATATCATGACGTTACGGCAGACGATAAGGTCGAATTTCTTTTTGAAAGTGAAATCATCCATAAGATTGTGGTAGCGAAACTCAACATTCTGCCTTATTGTATCGCTGACCTGCCAGAGATCCTTTGTGTTTGAATATGGGTGAAAATATTTTTTACGCCAATCTTCTGGGATATTCTTTATGGACATACTGGTATAAATGCCGTTTTTGGCAGAACGCAGTGCGTTAAGGGAGATATCCGTGGCAAGTATTTTCAAGTCCCAGAAACGGCGGTCAAAGCCGAAATAATCGTCCATACACATGGCAAGATTATATGGCTCGTTGCCGAATGAGCAGCCTGCACTCCATATACGCATATCATGATCGAGGACGTTTTTTTCGGCATAGGGGAGAAATTTCTCCATGAAGTGTTGGAAATGGTCCGTTTCACGCATGAAATATGTATGGTTGGTAGTAAGGCGGTTTATAAGGTTGGCAGTTTCTCTGCCTGTTTCATCGCTGTAGACGGCGCTGAGATATTCTGAAAAGCTGTTGAAGCCGCAGTCCAATACATAGTTGCTCAGCCTGCTTTCAACGATAGACTTTTTCCTTGCAAGGTCAAGACCGTATTTTTCTTTTATGAATGCAGTAAGCTCGTCAAAGTCTGACTGAGAGATCTCAAGACGTGACAGCATTCCTCTTCCTCCTTGTTATTATGTTTTACCTGTTTGTTCTGACCAGAATATCAGGGTCAAGCAGGGATATGTTTTTGTTGTTTGCGTTTATAAAGCATTTTACAAGGCTGTTTTTTACGGGCGACACGGCGGTCTGCTGGGGGAGGATATCCTCAACGTCCAAGACCTTATCGCATATTATGCCAGCCTGATTTGAGCCGACTTCTATCACTATGGTACTGCTTCTGTTGTCATACTCCCCTTCGGGCAGTCCAAGACGCAGGCGGAGATTTATCACGGGAACGGCTTTTCCTCGCAGATTTATAACGCCTTTTATGAACTTTGGTGTTTTCGGGAGCCTTGTGACGGGGAGAAGCCCTATTATATCGGTGACATCTTTTACCTCAAAGGCGTAATATTTTTCATCAGAAACAAAGGAGAGTATTTTTCCGCCCTTCTGACAAAATTCGTTTATATCCTGTTCTGACATCTTTATTCACCCTTTCGGAAGTCATAATTGCCGAGAAATTCTTTCATATCCAGTATTATGGTTATACTGCCGTCACCGAGGACCGAACAGCCTGCCATGCCTGATTCTTTGAGGGGATAGGCGTCAAGGAGTGGTGAGAACGGTTTTACTACCACCTGCTGGTCAACTGTTATCCTGTCTGCCATGAGGACGGCTTCCTTGCCGCCGTCTTTACAACAGAGCATTATGCCCTTTGTTACGTCCTTTTCGGCATTTGGTATATCAAAATGGTCGCTCATTCTGATAAGAGGCAGACATTTTTCACGGAGCATTATAAACTCGTTGCCCTCAGGGTCGGTGATAAAGCTTTCGGCTTTGCAGGAGAAAGCTTCGGAAACTGCGGAAACAGGCAGAGAGAAATTCTCGCCCCCTACGTCAACGCTTAAAACGTCAAGGATAGACAGAGAGAGTGGTATCCTTATAGTAAAGACAGAGCCTTCGCCAAACTTGGAGTCAACATAGAGCTTTCCGCCGACTTTCTCAAGGTTTTTCTTTACAACGTCCATTCCCACGCCTCTGCCTGAATATTCGGTTATTTTATCATTGGTGGAAAAGCCTGCGGCCACAACAAAATTGAATATCTCTTTGTCGGTATATTCATTCTCAGGCTTTGTGAGCATACCGTTTTTCTTGGCTTTCGCCATAAGCTTTGCGGTATCCATTCCTGCACCGTTGTCACGGCAGGAGATAACCACTTCGTTGGAGTCATAGCCTGCGCTCAGAGTAACTGTGGCAGGCTCAGTCTTGCCTGCTTTTGCACGGACTTCGGGGTCTTCTATGCCGTGGTCAACTGCGTTTCTCACAATGTGCATAAGGGGGTCATTGAGGATATCTACGATAGATTTATCCACTTCCGTTTCCTGCCCTTCAAACACAAGAGTAACGTTCTTTTTGAGCTTTTGGTTCATATCCCTGACAACACGGTTCATCTTCTGAAATGCTGTGGAAACAGGTACCATTCGTATGGACATTACAACGTCCTGAAGCTCATCGGTAAGCTTTTTCAGCTCACGGGAGGATTTATTGAAGCGGTCAAGGTTTATCTCGGCTTTTTTCAGGTCGGGAGAGGAGATAACAGAACCTTCGGTTATAACGATCTCAGCCACAAGGTCAAGAAGTCTGTTGAGCTTATCGAGCTTGACGGATATCATGGACTGCTCATGCTTTTCGGCAGGCTTTTTGGGGACTGCATTTGCAGGCTGAGCAGGCTTTGGGGCTGACTTTTCCGGTGCAGACTTTTGGGCGGGCTGAGGCTTAGGTTCAGGCTTTCTCACCTGCTCGGCTTTGTCAACGTTCACGGCGTTTTTCATAAGGTCAAGAACGCCATTCGGGTCATCGGTGATAAGCTTTATGTAAAGTCCCTTTTTGGATATCTCGTCCCCTGCATTGTCGGCGTCAAGATCCTCAGGGAAAGTTTTTATTACCTCGCACATTTTACCTAAAGCACGCAAAAGCACCAATGCACGCATATCAGGCATTGCACAGCTTTCGGAATATGTGATCTTATAGGTTAGAACGCCCTCTTTTTCATCATCAGGGAAAAGCCCCTCATAGGTGTCGGTATCGGCTGAGGAAGTATCGGAACTGTCTGTGGCAGGCTGACCTTTCATTGTGGCAGCAAAGGCGTGTATCTTATTTTCAAGCTCTGAAAAATCGGTGAGCGGAGCGTCGTCATAGAGTGAATCAAGCTCAGATTTAAGGTTATCGGAGGCTGAGAATAGAAGCTCATAGAGAGCAGGCTTGTCATATTTCACAGTAGGGTCTTCACGGATAATGTAGAAGAGATCCTCAACTGAGTGGGCAAGGGTAGACATATTGTGCATACTCATCATGGCGGCAGAGCCTTTAATAGTGTGCATGGTACGGAATATCTCGTTGATATCGTCGGAGGAGATAGAGTCTTCCTGCTCGGTGCGCATAAGGATCTCGTCCAACTTTTCCAGAAGGTCGCCTGTTTCAAAGACGAACATATCCGCCATATTTTCCATACCGCTTTCAAATTTCGGCAAAAAAGTCACTCCCTTTCAGTGCTGTTGAAGCATACGGATATAATCAATAATATTATAGCAAATTTTTTGATATTTTTCAAGCATTTTTGTGCATTTTAAGTAAAAGAAACGATCAAGTGAGGAGTTAGGAATGAGGAATTAGGAATGAGGAATGAGCAAAGCTGCCCCCAAGCACCGAGCGAAGCGAGAGATAAAGCGCACGCTCAAGCCCGGCGCTAGAGGGCTTGTGGGGTCTAGGGGCAAAGCCCCTAGCGGAGTATGAGGCAGAGCCTCATTCGGCGATAGCCGACTAGGTGCAGATTGTAGTATTAAAAGCATATAGAAATAAGATATCAGACAAAAGAAATATCGGAGTAACACAATCTGCACCGCTATTCTATCCCAAAGCAAAACGTATATCCGCAAAGAGCGGAGCGATTTTGCGGCGGCAGAAACTTGCCCGAATACCTGTAGGGGAGCAGCGCAATTTCTGCTTTGCAGAAATACGACGTCCCGTTTCGAGGAGTTGCGGGGGGGGTGAATTTGTACAAACCATGTAGGCGAATAAAGGCGGGCGAACGCTGTTCGCCCCTACCGCCATTTGTGGGGTTATCGGGGTTTGTGCAATAATTTTTAGTGGTTATGTTTCGCAATATTGTGTATATGTGTCGTATGGCATTTTGAAACAACGTGCCGAACTTTGTATGGTTACCGCAAGAATGGACAGGCAAACAGGTGCGGGCTGTCGAGGACGCCAGCCCCTGCATGGTTTGTAAAGTGCATAACAAAGTGCGGCTAACACAAGTGCAAATAAAAAATGCGAAACGAAAACCGTTCCGCATTGGTATCATATCAAATTATTTTTCCACCACATATCACCATGTCAGGTGATACCATTACATCAAGTGGGTCGCCGCTGAATAGGGTGAGGTCTGCGTCAAGCCCTGTCTTTACAGAGCCTACCCGGTCGGATATGCCTGCTATCTCTGCCGCTGTGCAGGTGATAGCTTCTATGCCCTTTTCATAGTCAAGACCGTTTTTTACTGCAATAGCCGCTGACAAGGGCAGATATTCTATCGGCACTTCTGCGTGGTCGGTGCAGATTGCTACCTTTATGCCGTGAGAAGAAAGTATGCCTGCGTTTGCCGGGGTAAGATTTGCCATTTCAGGCTTGCACCTGTCGCATATTACAGGACCTATCACACAGCTTGCTTCTTCCTCTGCAAGCTCGTCAGCTATGATATGACCGTCAGTGCAGTGTATAAGCACATAGTCAAGCTCAAATTCTTTCGCTATCCTTATGGCGGTGAAAATATCGTCCGCCCTGTGACAGTGAAAATGCGCCTTGACTTCACCTCTGAGAACAGGGAGCAGAGCCTCCGACTTCATGTCAAACTCAGGCATATCCTCCTCGCTTCCCATTGCACGCTCGACCGCTTCACCGTATTTCTGCGCCTTTATAAGTGCTTCTCTTATTATGCCTGCCACTGCCATTCGGGTGTAGGGGGCGTCCTCTTTGTCAGAATAGGTGAGTTTAGGGTTTTCACCCATTGAGAATTTCATTCCAACTGTGCCTACAAGCATTTTATCTATTCGCTTGCCATAGGTTTTTACTGCCGCAATACTGCCTGCAACAGGGTTTGCAGAGCCTGGGGATACAAGACAGCATGTTACGCCTGCTTTTCTTGCAAGCTCAAAGGAATAGTCGATGGGGTTTATGCCGTCAACAATGCGGATATGTGCTGTGCATGGTTCAGATTCCTCGTTGAAATCCTCGCCCTCCATGCCTACGCCGCTTGTGGATAGTCCAAGATGTGTGTGAATGTCGATAAAACCAGGGTAAACTGTTCTGCCGTTGCCGTCTATGTCCTCGGCTGTGACAGCTTCGGGAGAGCCACTTTCTACAGCGGAAATAATGCCGTCTGTTATCTCCACCCAGCCGTTTTCAATAACACGTCTGTCGCTGTCCATGGTCTTTATTTTAACGTTGTAAATTTTCATATGCAGTTTTCACCATTCTTATTTGCCTGTTGAGCCAAAGCCGCCTGCGCCACGTTCTGTATCGGAAAGCTCTGTTACTTCCTCTACTTCGGGAGTGAAAACAGGGGTTATCACAAGCTGTGCGATCCTGTCGCCACTGTTTATGGTGTAGTCCTTGTCTGAACTGTTGTGGAGAGCGCAGATTATCTCGCCTCTGTAGTCCCAATCAACAACGCCAACGCAGTTTGCAGGGGCAATGCCGAACTTTGATGCCAGTGAGCTTCTTGCATAGATAAGAAGAACGCAGTTTTTCTCACCCTGAACCTCGGCTGATATGCCTGTGTGTATTTTCTCGGTCTGACCTGCTTTTATGGTAACAGGTGCGTCTGTGCAGGCACAAAGGTCATAGCCTGCGCTAAATTCTGTTTGTCTTGCAGGGATAACTGCATTTTCCTTAAGCTTTTTTATAAGTAATTTCATTTTATAAAACTCCTCTGTAGTATAGGCCATTGGTGGCGTTTTCGGGCTTTGCGACCCTTTCGCCATGGTAAGCCTTTATTATTTCGTTTATCCTGTGGGCGTTCTCCTCATAGAAGTGAAGCTCCATATAGTCGGCATTGTCAAAATCGTCGAGCTTGTCTGCAAGATACAAAATATCGGAATTTAGTATCTCTGCGCAATCTCTGCCCTTTGGACATCTCACCGGAAACTCTCTGCCTGTGCGGTCAAAAAGCTTGCCCTTGCAGTTTTTACAGCCCATATCGTTTCTTATAGGACAGTTTGCAGTGAGCATAAGGGGAAGTCTGCCGTATGCCACAAAGCCTATCTCAATGGGCTTCTTTAACTTTTCTATCTGCGACGCTTTAAGCTCAAAGGACACTGTGCAGTCTTTTGCACCAAGTTTTTTTACCTCGTCTAATGCGGCTGAGTTGCAGAGATTGAATGAATAGCCTGCGTGAAGCTCAAAGCCAAGGTCATTCGCAATAAGGCAGTGGCCGATATTCATGGCGAGCATTTTTGTTATGCCTGCTTCTTTTGCGGCTGAAAGCTTTTCACATAGGGCTTTCTCGTCGAATGTGAAGCGTGGCATTATTATCATAAGCTTGCTTTTGTCTGACACAAGCTTTGCCGCTTCCAAAGCTATCTCTATTGGCACGCCAACAAGCTCTACATTGTCAAGGTCAACACCCTCAAGCTGAGAAAGTTTTGAGAGCATTATGCGTATTTTTTTGCGCTCATAAGCTTTTGGCAAGGCAGAGAAATCAGCAAGTGATTTGTCGGTAAAATCGGCGGTATGGGTGAAAAAGTCTATACGCTTCTGGTCAAGCTTTTCTACCGCCTGCCGTCTTAGGTCATTAAGTGCGGAAGCTGGATAGGCAAGGTCTTTGCCTATGGCGGCTTCAAGTCCTCCGAACTCATATATGGTGTCTCCAAGCTTGGAGAGCTGTTTTTTTACATAGTCGCTGTCGCAGGCCTTTTTCAAGGCTTTTTGTGGTATATCGCCGTAAACGGTCACGGTGTTTCCCTCGCTGTCACGAAGAGAAAGCTCCGCCGGAGAACTTTCCTGAAGCTTTATGGTGAAAAAGGCTTTTGTGCGCTTTTCACATCTGCGGTAAAGCTCATGAAGCTCGGGAAGAATTTTGGCGGCGGCGGAAACGTCCTCTTTCTGCCTTGTGCCGAACATTTCTCTGCCTAATCTGCCATTGTAATAGCCGTCTGTAAAGCCCCCGCGGGAAAAGACCGCTTCAAGGGCTTTCAGGTCATAAGGCTTGTTTTCGAGAGAATTTTTACAGCAGTTCACTGCCGCCGCAACATATTCAGGGCGCTTCATTCTGCCCTCTATTTTAAGAGAGGAAACTCCGTCCTTTTCGAGCCTTTGGAGCTTATCAACATAGGACATATCTTTCAGAGAGAGGGCGTAACGCTCCTGCCCCTTTGTTATCTTATCTCCCTGAGCAGGCAGTCTGCAAGCCTGAGCACAAAGTCCCCTGTTGGCACTTCTCGAACCTATCAACGCACTCATATAGCACTGACCTGACACGGACATACAAAGTGCGCCGTGGACAAAGACCTCTGTTTCGATGCCGAGGGCGGTGAGGTCTTTTATGGTATGCTCGGGAAGCTCTCTTGACAGGACGGCTCTTGAAAAACCGAGGTTTTTAGCCATTTTCACACCGCTTTCGCTGTGGATGGTCATTTGGGTGGAGGCGTGATATTCAAGGTCGGGGCAACATTCACGGCATATTTTCACAAGGGTCAGGTCTTGGGTGATAAGTCCGTCAACGCCAATTTCTGCGGCAAATTTCACGGCTTTTTTGCACTCTTCGAGCTGTTCGTCAAAGACAACAGTGTTTATCGCCTGATAGACCTTTACACCTCGCAGGTGACAGAGCCTTACGGCTTCTTTTAGCTGTTCATCTGTGAAATTGGCGGCATTTTGTCTGGCGGAGAATTTCTCTCCCCCGAGATAAACTGCGTCACAGCCGCTTCTAAGGGCGGCTTCGAGAGCTTCAAAAGAACCGCAGGGGGCAAGTATCTCAGCTTTGTGAGCCATTAATGGCTTCCTCCCTCGGGTCTGTAATTCACTGTGCCGACAAAATTGCCGTTGTTAGGCTGATTAGGGTGGACAGGTCTTTCGATAGCGTTCTTTATCTCCTGCGAAAGAAGCTCGTTTGCGTTTATAACTTCGTCCTCAGGCTCTCTTTTTACAACTGTGCGTGCTTCGAGCTGTTCTTCAAGGTCATGGACTTTTGCCTGAAGCTCTCTTATTTCTTTCTGAGCTTCGTCAGCCTGACTTCTTGCTCTGCCTGCGTCGTCAACATAGTCCTTTATCTGGGTGCGGATATTCTCGATATTCTGATTTGCCTTGCTAAGCTCGTCAAGACAATCAAGTGCTGTCAGCACTGCGGCGTCCTGAACGGAAAGGCTCGGGATAGCTTTCATCATGCCTTTTATCTTTGAATTTATCACCAACGCAAGTTTATTGGTATACTCCTGCGACTCTTCGGAAAGCAGATTGTATGTACGGTTATAAATATTTACTTTAAGCTTGTTTTTCATAGCTTTTGACCTCCCTTTATTTTCTTTGCTGTGAACTTGTATACTTAATTGTATTATACACTACTTTTTGAGAAAAATAAAGAGGGTAAAAAGAAGTTTTTTTGTAAATACGCCCTTTGCGGTTGTTTTTGCTTGACATTTTTACAAATATGATATATAATTAATCATAGATTTTCTATAGGATTTATGAAAGGATCTGACGCTGATGAAAATATCCACAAAGGGAAGATATGCACTGAGGCTTATGCTTGACCTTGCTTTACATGAGCAGAGCGGATATGTGCCTATCAAAGCGATCGCTGAAAGACAAGACATCAGCGACAAGTATCTTGAACAGATAATATCCATTCTTGCAAGAGCGGGCTTTGTAAAGAGCGTTCGTGGTGCAGGGGGCGGATACAAGCTGGCAAAAACGCCTGCGGAATACACTGTGGGAATGATACTTCGGCTCACAGAGGGAAGCCTTGCTCCTGTGGCTTGTCTGGAGGGGGAAGAAAATACCTGTCCACGTCAGGACTGCTGTGCAACGCTGACGGTATGGAAAAAGCTTTACGGTGCTATAAATGGTGTTGTTGACGGCATTACCTTGCAGGACCTTGTAAATCAGGAAAATGCAAGGATAGATGATTACGTTATCTAGGTATTAGGGCTTGTGATTTCTCGGTAACATTTAAGGGAAAAGAAGTATCGGGACGTCGGGGGCGCCGTCCCCTACAATTTGATGATTTATGTTTTGCAAAGTGGAGTGGTCTTGACTATGACCGCTCTTTTTTTATGCCTTTTTATCTTCTACCTATAGCACAAAAGAAAGCCTATATGACAGCTTGGTTTTGTGCATAATTGATTTTGTCATGTTATTGTAAAATTATTGTGGGATATGGTATTGCTTTGATGCACAAATGTGATGTTCGGATAGGACTTTTGGATTGTGCAAAAGATACAATCTGCGGTGGAAAAAGTGCGAAACTGAGGCATTTGCAAATCATAGTCTGGAGGTATAAAATAAGGATAGAAATTAAATTGGAGTGATAATAATGAGTACAACAGTTCAGGTAAAAAATTCAACAAAGCATATTCAGCTTATTTGTGTGACAGGTCTTTTTGCGGCAATGATATATGTTCTTACGGCATGGCTTCACATTCCTACGGGTGCAGGCTACACACACGCAGGTGACGGACTTATTTATCTTGCGGCTTCAATGCTTCCTACACCTTATGCAATGGCGGCAGGCGCTATCGGAGCAGGTCTTGCAGACGGACTTTCGGGATTTGTGGTATGGCTCCCTGGAACTATCGTTATAAAGGCGATAACTGCTCTTTGCTTTTCAAGAAAGACAGAGAAGATAATCTGCGTGAGAAATCTTCTCGGCATTATCCCTGCACTTGTTATATGCGTGGTATGCTACAGTCTTTATGAGGGAATTTTTATGGCAGGCGGTTTCTCAAAGAGCGCAATAATTTCGGCTTTCGGTCAGACTCCTGCTTACTGCATACAGGTGCTTGCAAGCTCGATACTTTATATAGTGCTTGGTCTTGGTTTTGACAAGGCTGGGCTTAAAAAGAAATTTTCACATTTGTTTGGATAATTTATTGGCATAAAAGCGTGATAAGCAAAGTGGACGACATCAGGTCGTCCCTACGCATTTTGGCAAAAGAAAAAGGGGCGGAAGTCAAATTCCGTCCCTTTAACGTTATTTTTATGGAGAATGAAGTTACAAGCTATATCTTTGAATAGCCGAAGCTGTTTACCAAAGCGTCGACCTTCTGTCCTGATTTGCACATTGGGCATTCTGATGATGTATATGTCATGTAATCAGGCAGATCCTTTTCTGTGAAAAGGGCGTGGATAGCAGTGCCGTTGTTCTCTTTGATAGCGGAGAATATGGAAGCTATTCCTACAAGGTTGCCGTTATAGTATTTCAGACAGTCCATTGCTCTGTTTATGCTCTTTCCAGTTGAAACGGAAGCGATAAGCAGAAGCACCTGCTTGCCCCATATCTTCTTCTGAGTGTTATCTCTGAATATCATCTGATTTACAGCGTTTAGCTCAGGCGTTACTACATTTACGTCTGCACCGCTGTTTATGCCGCTTTCGCCAAGGCTTTCAGCGAGAAAGGCACCGATGATCTCTGTGCCTTCAAGGCATATGATAGTGTCGATATGTGTTGAAACATAGGTGGCTGCCAATGCCTTTGCGGCTTCCTTTGCCATTTTATAACCAGTTTTAAGAGATGTTATATCTACATAATAATTGATATGCGAGTGGTTAGTTGCATAGTGACCCGGTATAACGCCTATCTGTATCTTGCTGTTGCCTGCTGCCTGTATAATTTGCATACGTTCTTCCAAAATAAAGACCTCCTTACAAGTAAAGTATGAACAGTATGTTGCTATTCGTTATTATATCACATATGAACAAGATTTTCAATGCTATTTTTGATGAATTTTGCTATATATTTTTGTGACAATACACAATTAATAAACTGATAAATCAAAATTTACAGCGATTTATTTGTAATTCGTGAGGTGTTGTGTATATTGTTGTGTAAACTAATGTATGATTTGTACAAAATTCTGCTTGTAATTTTATTGGAAAATGTGTATAATTGAATGAGGAAAACTTTAAGCAGCTCTGTGATAAAGCTTTGCTGTTGATAAATGGCGTATCGGAGGAGGTCTTTTTATATGAGGACGAGAAAGCTTTTGTCGGGGCTTGGGGCGGCTGTGATGTCGCTTATGATGATAATACCGTGGGTGGTGTATGCGGACAGCCCTCAGACGGAGGACAGCTCCATTGTGACGGAAAGCTCTGCGGCGGAGGCTATGGCGGAGCAGGGGGTCATCAAGGCACAGAAAAACTCCACCCAGAACACTGAGACCGATTGGGTGCTTTTCGGCTGTATCGGTGGCGGTGCGGTGGTAGTGCTTATAATGATAGGGCTTATGGCTAAGAAAAAATAATACATATTAGGGCGGCATGGGCTGCCCTTTTTTGTTGGGGTGATTTGTTACAATCTGTATTGGTGAATGCTGTTTGCACCGAGAGTGTTGAAAAACATCAGGTGCCTCTGCGGGATAGAACGAGAGAGATTTTTTTTGTTTGCAACTTTATTTGTTATTGCACGTCTTTATAGATGAGGGGAATTCTTATGAGTTTCTTAAAACAACGTCTTTATTTATTGACTTGTATTCTTTTTATGGTATAATGTATACATAAAAAACAGATAAGAACAAAAGACAACAGGACAGCAAGATAACAAAGAATAATACGCTCATGCTATACCCTTATGGGGAAGGTGGGGCTGTATTATCCGTCTGGCTGCTGTCAGGCGGATTTTTTATGCTATTTTGGGAAAAAATCACAAACGGAGGTATTGCAATGACCACGAAAAAAAGGATATGCACTGTTATAATAGTGCTTGTTATCGTCTGCACAGTGTGTGTGGGAGGCTTTTTCGTATGGAAAAAGACCGGCAAGGGAGGCTCAAAAAGCTCACAGAAGGTATATGTGCAGAAGGTATCGTCACTTAACACTGCGTCGGACTTCAAGCTTTCTAATCGCTCGTTCTTGGGCGTTGTTGAGGCACAGGAGTCTGTGGACGTAAAGTATGACAGCTCAAAGACGGTGGCCGAGATACTTGTTAAGAACGGTGACTCTGTTAAAAAGGGTGACAAGCTTCTTACATATGACGTTGAGGCTATAAATCTTCAGCTTGAGCAGGCTAAGCTCGAGGTGGAGAGGCTCCAGAACGAGATAGCTTCAAATAAGAGCCAGATAGCTGAGCTTGAAAAGGAAAAGAAAAACGCCGATCAGGACGCTGCTGTGTCATACACGACCCAGATCCTTTCTTTGCAGAGCGACAATGCTAAGAACGAATATGATATAAAGGCTAAAAACGTTGAGATCAAAAAGCTGGAGGCTTCCACAAAGAACGCATACGTCACCGCTTCTATCGACGGAACTGTAAAGAACGTCAAGACGGTGGACAAGCTTCAGCAGGACGGCGGCGACGTTATAATGCAGATAACAGAAGAGGGCGACTACAGAATAAAGGGCAGATTCAACGAGCAGAACAGCAAAGATATCATGCAGGGAGCTTCTGTTATCGTAAAGTCAAGGCTTGATGATTCCACTTGGAAGGGCGAGATAACTTCTGTTGACACAAGTCCGCAGAAAAATTCTGGTGATGATATATACAGCTTCGGTTCAAGCGATGAGATGAGCCAGTCTTCAAACTACGCTTTCTATGTTAAGCCTGAGAGCTTTGACGGACTTATGCTCGGTCAGCACGTTCTTATCGAGATTGATAACGGTCAGGACACTTCTATAAACAAGACGGGCATATGGCTCTATTCCGACTTTATCTGCAAGGACGGCAAGAAGAACTACGTCTGGGCTAAGAACGAGGACGGAAAGATAGAAAAGAGATATGTTGAGATAGGTCAGAAGGACGAGGATAACGGTGACTGCGAGATAAAGTCAGGTCTTGAAAAGGGCGATTATATTGCATACCCTGACAAGTCTATCGAGGAGGGCATGACGGCTACCACCAATGAGGCTGATGTGTCTGTTCCACCTAATGACCTTGGCACGAACGACAACAGTGACGCTGATACCGAGGGCGGTGACGAGGACATCGCTTTTGACGGAAGTGGTGAGGACGGCATGGCTATAGACGAGGATATGCTCGCAAGCATGACGGACGAGGAGATAGAAGAATACTTCAACAAGCTTTACGGTGAAGAGGAAAATGCAGACGGCGAGAATGCCGACGCTGCTGATGCTGACGCAGCTTTCGCTGAATAAGGAGGGCTTGCAATGGTATTTGAACTGAAAAATATCTACAAGGATTATTTGCAGGGCAAGGAAGCTGTGCCTGTGCTTAAGGATATTTCCCTTGAGGTTTCAGAGGGGGAATATGTGGCGATAATGGGTCCGTCAGGCTCGGGAAAGTCTACGCTTATGAACATTATAGGCTGTCTTGACAAGCAGACAAAGGGAAGCTTTGTTTTTGACGGCTGTGACATTATGCAGGCAAAGGATAGGAAGCTTTCGGAGATAAGAAACAAGAAGATAGGTTTTGTATTTCAGAACTTTAATCTGCTCCCAAGACAATCAGCACTTGAAAATGTGGAGCTTCCGCTGCTTTATGCGGGGGTAGGCAAAAGAGAAAGACGTCAGAGAGCAAAGGCGGCTCTTGAAAAGGTGGGGCTTGCACAGAGAATGATGTTCAAGCCTACTCAGCTTTCAGGCGGTCAGAAGCAGAGGGTGGCTATTGCAAGGGCGATAGTCAACAATCCAAAGCTTCTTCTTGCAGACGAACCCACAGGCGCTCTTGACACAAAGTCGGGCGATCAGGTAATGGAGCTTTTCAAGGAGCTTAATGACGACGGTGTTACTATCGTTATGATAACACACGAGCCTGACATTGCAAGATGTGCAAAGAGGATAATGTATATCCGTGACGGCGAGCTTCATGGAGAAAAGGCAGGTGAGCAGGAATGAAAAAGGTAATAATAACACTCCTGTGCATAGCTATCCTCGGCGGAGGCGGATATGCGGGAGCAATGAAATATAAGAAAAATCAGGACAAGAAAACTGTTGTGGCGGTAGTTCCTGTTGACCTTATGGCGGAAACTGCGGATAGTTACGAGTGGGACAGCTCAGCGAACATGGACGGGCAGATAGTTTCTGCCAACGCTCAGAGAATTACTCTTGACAACGAGAAGCTTGTTAAAAAGGTGTTTGTGAAAAAGGGCGACACTGTGAAAAAGGGTGACACTATACTTGAATATGACATGACGGTGGTGGAGCTGGAGCTTTCACAGAAAGAAAATCAGGTAAAGGTCTGCGAGCAGAACATCAAAATGGCTGAAAAGGAGCTTGCTAAATATAAGCTTTTAAAGCCTTCTGAGGACGCACCGCAAGAGCCTGACGATCCAGATCCTGAGCCGGAACCAGAGCCGGAACCAGACCCAGAGCCAACTCCAGATCCTGAGCCAACTCCTGAGCCTGTGGAAACTGTGGACGTTGTAAAGGCTGTTTTCCAGACGAAAAATGCAGGCACAAAGGACGATCCTTACATTATAAACTGCAACAGGAACACAAAGGTATCCAGAGCGTTTCTTGATAGGATAAAGACAACGGGGACTTATGCGGAGCTTTGCGTTTATGATGATAACTCAAACTTTATATACAAGTGGATAGTCAACCGTGAAACAATTGGCAAAAAGGCGCTTGCAGACTGGACAGTTTCGCAGGGGATAACTGAGGATAAGGAAAGCGGTACGCTTTCTCTTGACACTTCTGTGGAGCAGTTCGGCAAGTTCTCTATCGTTTTGCCTGCAGGCTCGGACAGCAGTGATGACAGTGCTGACGATAGCGATGATACTGATGATATCGACAATGGCGGTGATGTGGATATACCTGATAACGGTGATTATGATGATAATGACGCTGGCATAGATGTCACTCCTGCTGACCCGTCACAGACGGGCGGTACAAATTCAGGCTCTGAGGACTATATGCACAGCCGTGCAGAGATAAAGAAAATGATATCAGAAAAAGAGGACGAGATAAAGAGCTTAAAGCTTAACCTTAAGTCTGCAAAGCTTGACTACAATGACGCTTTGAAGAAAAAGACAGACGGCAAGGTAGTGGCTAATATCGACGGAGTCGTTAAAAAGATAGGCACTGTAGGCGACGCTGCCGCAGAGGGTGATAATTCGGACGATGGTGACGACAAAGACGATATGGACATTGCAGACAGCAGCACGGACTACAGTGGTGACAGCTCTGATGATGACGTTTTCGCAATAATCGAGGGCGAGGGCGGAGTTTCCGTTACTTTTAGTGTGGGCGAGCTTAATCTTGACAGAGCGGCTGTGGGAAACACTGTTATGGTGAACTCATACAACACGGGAATGAGCATTGAAGCTGAGATAACAAAGATAAGCAGCGAGCCTACGTCATACTCGACAAACAACTGGGGCGACAATCCTAACAGCTCCACCTACACTATAGAAGCTAAGCTCAGCGACAGCACGGATTTCAATGTGGGCGACTGGGTAGGCGTTTCATTTGTGAATGACACCACGACCAGTGACAGCGTTTATCTGCCTATACATTATGTAAGGCAGGAAAACGGAAACTACTATATAATGAAAGCCGACAAGGACGGCAGACTTGTGAAAAGCTACATAAAAACAGGCAAGATAATGTATGGCACTAATATCGAGGTCAAGGGCGGACTTTCTATGAAAGATAAGATATGCTTCCCATACGGCAAGGACGTCAAAGAGGGCGTAAGGACAAAGGAGACCGACAAAGTCCTTTATCCTGAGTATTAAAAGGGGGCGGATAATATGATAGAAAATATCAGACTTTCATTTAAGGGAATACTTTCACATAAGATACGCTCGTTTCTTACTATGCTTGGTATCATTATCGGTATTGCGGCTATCATTGCTATAGTTTCCACTATCAAGGGTACAAATGAGCAGATAAAGAACAATCTTATCGGTGCAGGAAACAACACTGTGAAGATCCAGCTTTCAAATGGCGACACTGTTTGCGACTTTTCTTATGAAGCGCCACCGTCTAATGTGGCAATGTTCACATCGGACACTAAAAAACGTATCAACGAGCTTAAAGAGGTGGAGTCAAGCACTTTTTACCGCACAAGAAACAATCCTGACAATCTGTTTTATCTTAACAACAAAATGGATTCGTCAACTATATACGGAGTAGACAAGGATTATTTTGACACTGTTGGATACGAGATAGTTGAGGGAAAGGGCTTTGCGGAGAGAAACTTTACCAAATTTGACAAGGTGGCAGTGGTAGACAAGACGCTTGCAGAGGGTCTTTTCCAGGGTGAAAGCCCTGTAGGAAAGGTCATAGACATAAGTGGCGAGCCGTTCACTGTAATAGGCGTGGCTGTGAAAAATTCAAACTTTGAGCCTGTTATAAGCTCCGTGGAGGACTACTACACATACAATCAGACATCAAGCGGACTTGTCTTTATCCCCACAAACGATTGGGGGATAGTTTTCCGCTATGACGAACCGGAAAACTGTATCGTAAAGGCTGTGGACACGGACTCGATGACGAATGCGGGCAAAAAGTCGGCGGATATTCTTAACGAGAACGTTTCGGCTGTAAAGGGCGGAAGCAAGGAAACCAGCGCTTCTGTGGAATACAAGAGCGATAGCCTGCTGGAGCAGGCGAAGTCATTGCAGGATCTGAGTTCATCGACTAATAAGATGCTTATATGGATAGCTAGCATCTCACTGCTGGTAGGCGGTATAGGCGTAATGAACATTATGCTGGTGTCGGTAACAGAGAGAACGAGAGAGATAGGACTGAAAAAAGCACTGGGAGCAAGGAAAAAGAGAATTCTTGCACAGTTTTTGACAGAAGCGGCAGTGCTTACGAGCATAGGCGGAATAATCGGTGTGCTGACGGGCATAGGGCTTTCGCAGGTAATAGCGAAGGTAGCAGAAGTGCCTGTGGCGATATCCTCGGCGTCAATAGTAGTGTCGGTGGTATTTTCAATGGTAGTTGGAATAGTATTTGGACTTATTCCGTCCATAAAGGCGGCGAAGCTCAATCCTATCGACGCTTTGAGATATGAATAATAAGCTATAATAAAGCGGTGTCGGAGTGTAAAGCTCTGACCCGCTTTTGTTTGCCTACACAGCTTTATGATAAATCAAACCTTAACGCTTCGATGTCGGGACGTCGGGGGCGCCGTCCCCTACATTTGGGTGCAGTGTTTATACAATGTAATAATCAGTAGGATCGTGAAAAAATGAAACGGGCGAACACTGTTCGCCCCTACAGTTGGTCTGTGCGGAAAACAAAAAAGCAGGCGGAGATCAATTCTCCGCCTGCTTGCGTTTGTGTAGATCAGAAAAGCGACTTCACCGCTTCACATATCTTCTCTGCTATATATGGATTGTTCATGGTGTAAAGGTGTATGCCGTCTACATCATTGGCGATGAGATCTACTATCTGCGATACCGCATAGGCTATGCCTGCATCTCTCATTGCTATTGGGTCGTTCTCGTATTTGTCCATTATCTTTAGAAACTTCTTCGGCAGGGTCGCATGACAAAGAGTTGTCATTCTAAGTATCTGCTTTTTGTTGGTCACAGGCATTATTCCTGCTTCGATAGGCACGTTTATCCCTGCTATGGCTGTTTTTTCTCTGAAATCGTAAAATGTGCTGTTGTCAAAGAAAAGCTGGGTGATAAGCTGTGAACAGCCTGCGTCTACTTTATCCTTTAGGTGCTTTATATCATCTACTATGCTGTCGCACTCCGGGTGACATTCAGGATAGCATGCGCCTATTACGTTCATGTCGCTGTGTTCTTTTATGAAAGATACAAGGTCGGAAGCGTAGTGAAAATCACCTGCCGGCTCAAAATCAGGGTTTCTGTCACCTCTCAAAGCAAGTATGTTCTCAATATTCGCAGACTTCATCTCTTCAAGCTGCTCTAATACTCGCTCCTTTGTCTGATAAAGGCATGGAAGATGTGCCACCGACTCTATCTTGTGGTGATTTTTTATAGCCGAGCATATGTCGATAGTCGCATTGTTCGTGCTTCCGCCTGCTCCGTATGTTACGCTGATAAAATCAGGGTTAAGTGGCTGGAGCTGTGATATGGTGCTGTATATGCTCTCAACAGGCGTTGAACTCTTTGGTGGGAACACCTCAAAGGATAATGTTGTCTTTTTCTTGAAAAGCTCGCAGGTCTTCATTTATTTTCCTCTTTTCTGTTATCTATATAAAAATATATTTTTTATTTTTCTGCAAAGTATATTATAACACAAAATTCCTAGTAAATCAATAATTTTTATTTTATGGTCTATCATAGCTTAAAACTATATCTAACGGAGATACAGGCATTATCTTGAAAAATCAGGCTGAAAAAGGTGGCAGTCGGTGAAAATTGTGTGTAATGCTTGATTATTGGCGAAAAGTATGCTATACTTTACTCATTGAGCAGATAACAAAAACAGCAGAGAAAGGCGGTTTTTTGTTGAATAACAGAGATCAGTTCAAAAAGATACTTAACTATCTCAGCGCACTTGTTATAATCTGTGCCTTTATGAAGTGCTTCGACACGGTTTGGAACAACTATTACAACAAGGCGATGCGTGACCCGTTCTGGCATAATGGTAACATTCTTATGGTGGCTATCTATGCGGTGCTCTATATATCCATGGCAAAGACCTTTAACGGCTTCCGTCTTGGATATGATAAATTCACGGGGCTTTTTGGCTCGCAGGTGCTGGGTGTGCTGGGTGCGAATTTTATAGAATTTATACTCGTTTCTCTTATCGGACGAGGCAGGCTCAACATAGCGCCCATACTTGTTATGACGGTAATTCAGGTGGCCATAGCCTTTGCGTGGAGCTATGTTTTCACTTGGATATATCAGGCGGTATACCCTCCACGGCGAATGATAATCGTTTATGGAAACAAGAACGCTAAGTACCTTGTTTCAAAAATGAGCGTAAGAAATGACAAATACAGGATATGCGCTTCTATAAGCTGTGAGGAGAGCCTTGAGGATATCGAGTGTGAGATATTAAAACACGAGGCTGTTATAATCTCAGATATCCCAAATGACCTGAGAAACAAGCTTTTGAAATTTACTTTTGAAAATTCTATCAGGACTTATATAAACCCTAAGCTGTCAGATATTATCGTAAGGGGTGCGGAGGATTTCCACCTTTTTGATACGCCCCTTTTGCTGGCGAGAAATGACGGATTGCGCTGGGAACAGCGTGCGGTAAAGAGAACGCTCGATATTTTGTTGTCAGCAGCAGCGCTTGTTATCGCTTCGCCGTTCATGCTAGTGACGGCTATTGCAATAAAGGCTTATGATGGCGGTCCTGTGCTTTATTCTCAGAAAAGGCTCACAACAGGGGGCAGGGTGTTCAAGGTATACAAGTTCAGAAGCATGATAGTTGACGCTGAAAAGAAAAGCGGTGCGACCCTTGCAAAGAAAAATGACAGCCGTATCACTCCTATAGGAAAGTTTATAAGAAAAGTAAGGATAGACGAGCTTCCGCAGCTTATAAACATACTAAAGGGCGATATGTCGTTTGTAGGACCTAGACCTGAGCGGCCTGAGATCGCGCAGAAGTATGAAAAAACAATGCCTGAGTTCAAATACAGGCTGAAAGTAAAGGCTGGACTTACGGGCTATGCGCAGGTAATGGGAAAGTATAACACTACGCCTTATGACAAGCTGAAGCTTGACCTTATGTACATAGAGCATCAGTCGCTTATGCTTGATCTTAGAATATTCTTTATGACGGTAAAGACCTGCTTTATACCAGAAGCCACTGAGGGCGTAAAGGATTCAGCTCCTCTTGAAACTCACCGTGACAGGATAGAGCATGACAACAGCAAGGACGAAAAGAACAGCGAAGAGATAAAGCTGTGATAATATGAAAATGCAGAGGGCGGATCATTTTCGCCCTCTTTTTTGTATTTTGTGTGTAGGGGCGACCTGAGGTCGCCTGTGTTCGGAAATGCAACGTCACACCCAAAGCGAAAAAGTTTGTCTTATTGCAAATTTAGCAGGCGAACAAAGACGTACGAACACCGTTCGCCCCTACATTTATTAATAAACGGCAAAAGAGCAGAACGTGAAAATGCGTTCTGCTCTTTTTGCATATATGACTTATGACCCCTAGACCGCCATGGTGGTCTTGAATTTAAGGCTTATTTTGTCTGCGATAAGTGCGATAAATTCGCTGTTTGTGGGCTTGCCCTTGCCTGTGTTTATTGTGTAGCCGAAAAAGCTGTTGAGGGTGTCGATATCTCCTCTGTCCCATGCTATCTCAATGGCATGGCGTATGGCTCTTTCCACTCTGGAGGGCGTAGTTGCGAATTTTTTTGCCACTGCAGGATATAATAGCTTTGTAACGCTTTCAAGCATTTCCTTATCGTTCACGGACTGTATGATAGCTTCCCTGAGATAGTGATAGCCCTTGATGTGGGCAGGGACGCCTATCTGATGGATTATGTCTGTGACGATTATCTCAAGGTTTATGCTCTGTTTGTTTTTCGTATAGCTTGAGTCGGAGGATATATCGGTGTCGATATCCAGCATGGACTTTATCCTCTCGCCAAGTATCTTTATGTCGAATGGTTTGAGCATGAAATATGACGCTCCCGCGTTCATGACCTGTGTTTCTATGAATGAGTTCTCATAGGCGCTTGTGATTATAAAAAGCGGTTTCTGATAGGACGAGTTCTGTATCTTTCTGATAAGCTCGATTGCGTCAAGGCTCGGCATCACTGCGTCTGCGATAACAACGTCCGGCTGTTCGTTTTTGATAGCGTCATAGATAGTAAGTCCGTCCTTGGGACGTGTTATCACGAAAAAACCCATTGCTCTCAGTGAGGAAGCACATGCTACCCCGTACTGTGCCGAATCGTCGCCAATAAGAATTTTGATCTTGTTTGTCATTGTCATTTCCTCCGTCGTATAATCTGTCATTTTTGTTTGAGAGCGTTTGTTTTAACTCCCTTTCACAAGATAAATGATAACACATTTATTTGTTAAATGCAATAGTTTTTTAGAAAAATCGTCAACAAATTATCGACTTATTAATGCAAAGTGTACAAATATCAGTGCGTGAATATGCCAAAACAAGATAATTAAGCATTGTTCGACTGCAGATGATATTTTTCTCTATGCAAAGCCTTTTCATAAATCGACAGCGATCGGCAAAGGTCGCTAACCTGCGTTTTCTATGGTGCTTTCGGCAAGCTCTGAGGTCTTTGAATACATTTCGTCAGCGAAGATTCCATAGCCTTTGGCGGTGTCCTCAATAAAAACATGGGTCACTGCGCCCACGAGTCTTCCGTCCTGAATGATAGGCGAGCCGCTCATGCCCTGCAAAATGCCCCCTGTTTTTTCAAGAAGCGTCTTGTCAGTTATTTTGATAACAAGGTCATGCTCGGCAGAATCTGAGAGATTTATCTGCTCGATAGAAATTTCGTACTCTTTTGGTCCGTCATTGTCAATAGAGGAGAGTATTTTGGCTTTGCCGGGATGTATTTCCTGACGGAAGCCGAGAGGAAACTCTTTTGCATTTGGGCAAGGATTTGCATTCAGTGTGCCGAACACACCGCTTTCGCAGTTTTTCAGGATATCACCTGTGGAGGCGGAGTTTGCAAACTCGCCTAAAAGCTGTCCCGGACAGCCTGAGCGTGACTTGTTGAAGCCTGTGAGGTTTATTTCACCAACTGTGCCTGCGGAGAGGGGGAGGGGTTCTTTTGTGTCTGCGTCGCATACGGGGTGACCAAGACCTCCGAAAGTTCCGTTTTCAGGGTCATAGAATGTGAGAGTGCCTATGCCTGCGGAGGAGTCACGCACCCACATTCCTGCTTTGTAGCTTCCGCTCTCAAGGCGTGGGCAAAGCTTGAAGGTCAGGTCGTTGCTTCCACGCTTTATGCGCACCGAGCAGGCTTCACCGTTTGAGCTTCTTATTATCTTTGCAACGTCTGCGTTGCTTTTGACTTTTTCTCCGTCGATAGATACTATAACATCGCCCTCTCTTATACCGCAATCTTTGGCAGGGCTTGAAGTATCCACCTTTTGCAGATCGACTACCATTACGCCCTCTGTGAGAAGCTTTATGCCGAATGGCTGTCCGCAAGGATAAAGCATTGGTCTTTCCATTGTCTTTGATTCAACCTCCTTGACTGGCACTGCCCCAAAAAGCATGAGCATATTTTTTGTGTATCGTGACGCCCCTGACGAACCGCCTGACACCGCCACTGTCACCTTGCTTTCGCAGGGCTTTGAGGATATGGTGAAAAATGAGTTCACGCTAAGCTCGCTGCCCTTTGAAACAAGGTAGAAATCGGGGAGTGTTGTGGAATAAAATCCTATAAGACCAAACAGCCCCAGCAGTATTATCCCTGTGACGCAGGCTGTTTTTTTGAAAAATGACGACATTTTTTCACGTTCCTTTCTGTTTTTCTTTTCGCTTTTATTGTTGACCTGTCTAGAAATTTAATTCAGCCGTCGGCATAAGTATTATTTGTCTTGGAAAGCCTTTTTCAATTTTATTCTGCCTTCTTAACAGTGCAAAGGAAGAAAATTTCATTTGTATGTGTTGAATTTCGTGGCATACTATGATATAATAAAATATCTGATGAGAAAACTATGATACGATAATATTTTAATACATAAAAGAGGTACATTATGTCAAAAAAAGACAGACTTAAAGCACAGAAAGAAAAGCAGGACAGGCTCAGAAAAGAAGAGGAGCTTGAAGAACAGAGAGAGCGTGAGGAAGCCAGAGAAAGGCAGAGCCGCTCAGCGAAAAAGATGATGAAAAAGGCGAAACGCACAAAACCAAACGGTGAGCCTGTTTATTATCTTATTTTGAAGCTTCTTATGATAGTGCCGTTTGCGTATTCGGGATTTTTCTACGGCGGTGTAACTATCGTGGGTATCATGGGCAAGTATATAGAGCCCGTTCCGCCAAAGTGGGTGCTGTGGGCAATGGCGGCAGGCGTTGTTGTCATGTTTGCAGGAATATTGTTTGCGTTTTTCAAAAAATATATCGTTTCCTTTATACTTAGCCTTGGGGGCATGATATCGTTTCTTAAAGCGGGCGGATATCTTATAAAAAGGATACAGGACAAGCTGAGCAATTCGGCTGTAGATCAGTCTTTGCAGAATATGGATAAGGAATATATGTGGAGATTTTATCCTATAATAGGTGTTGCTGTCATATCAGCGGCTCTGCTCATCTGCACTATAATAAGAAAACTCATTGAGCGAAAAAGACTGCAAAGAGAGAGGGATAACGCTCCTGTTGAGAGCATTATCAACTGATTTTGGTCTGCGTTTTTGTGTAAATGTGAGATTTTGCAATATTCTATTGACTTTATGTCATAAAATGATATAATTGAATGAGAATGTTATCAGAGTTTATTTTAAGGAGCTCAATTAAGTAGAAAAAGCGGTGAGAATTTTGAAGAAAGCAGTTACACTTATAGATATAGCCAAAGCCTGTGACACAAGTAATGTCACTGTGTCAAAAGCCCTTGCAGGAAAAAGCGGAGTTAGCGATGCTCTCAGAGAGAAGATAAAGCAGGTCGCTGACGAAATGGGTTATGTGGGCGTGAAAAGCACTCAGAATAGGGGAGGCAATACTATCGGTGTGCTTATCCCATCAAAATTCATAAATCCTAACGGTTCATTTTATTGGGCATTGTATAACGCTCTTGTAACAAGGCTCAAAAAAGAGAATATGTTCTGCATAATGGAAAATTTAGATCAGGAGGACGAGGACAGGCTCATGCTCCCGCATTGTATCGAGGACAAGCAGGTTTCAGCACTTATTTCACTGGGACAGCTTTCAAAGAATTATGCAAAGCTTCTTAATGACAATGTGAAAGATCTTGTACTGCTTGATTATTATGTGCCGTCCTTAGACTTGGACGCTGTTGTGACAAATGGCTACAGCGGAGGCTACAAGCTTACTTCATATCTTATAAAAATGGGTCACAAGAAGATAGGATACATAGGAAGTAAATTTGCCACAACCAGTATTTTTGACAGATATATGGGCTATGTAAAGGCTATGATAGAGCATGGCTATGAGGTCAACGAAAAGTGGCGTATCGACGATCGTTACAAGCGTGATTTTATCACTATGACTTTCCCTGAGGACGATATGCCAACGGCTTTCGTATGCAACTGCGACGAGGCGGCTTACCGTGCAATAAGACAGCTCCGTGGCATGGGATATAACGTGCCTGAGGATATTTCCATCGTGGGATATGATAACTATTTGATCTCCGAAGTTTCAGACCCGACTATCACGACTATAAACGTTGACGCAGATTATATGGCAGACCTTGCGGTAATGACACTTATGGATAGAATGGAAGAACCTGACGGCAAGCCTAGGATAAGAACTATCGAGGGCGACCTCGTTATAAAGGACTCTGTAAAGAGAATATAGGTGTTTATTAGCGAATATAACAAAAGGATCAGCATGGCGGTTGCTGATCTTTTTTTATTTTTGTAGGTTTGTCAATCATATTGGACACTATTATTAAGAAATT